>OLRJ01001656.1_pt1 | contig 18492 bp, 20 predicted proteins | sample 1672741 | NCBI WGS metagenome assembly OLRJ01 (sample SAMEA3136719, study PRJEB25190) | human gut metagenome | biome: human gut; feature: human-associated habitat; material: faeces | place: Austria | collected 2013
AAGTGCCGCTGCAGTTGCTGTTGCAACACCGTGCTGTCCGGCTCCTGTCTCTGCGATAACACGAGTCTTGCCCATCTTTTTGGCAAGCAAAACCTGACCCAGAACATTATTGATCTTATGCGCTCCTGTATGGTTCAGATCCTCACGTTTCAAGTAAACTTTGGCTCCCCCAAGATCCTTTGTCATATGTTCTGCATAGTACAAAAGTGATGGGCGACCTGCATAATTGTTCAGCAGATCTGTCAATTCTCTGTTAAATTCCGGATCATCTTTATAATGATTATAAGCCTTTTCCAGTTCCAGCACTGCATTCATCAGTGTCTCCGGAATATACTGTCCTCCATGTATTCCAAATCTTCCCTTCGACATTGGTATCCTCCTCTACGTTCTTCTTCAGACTGCCCTGTTTTCTTGCAATCCTGTTTATATTTACATATATTTTCTCACAATATCCACAACATTCCGGATTTTCTCTGGATCTTTCCACTTATCTGTCTCCACACTGCTGCTTAAATCCACAGCATATGGTCTTATCTCCCGGATTGCCTGTTCAAGATTCTCTGCTCCAATCCCTCCCGCAAGGAAAAATGACCTCTTAATCTTTGGAATCAACGACCAGTCAAATGTCGTTCCTGTTCCCCCACTGCCCTGATCCAAAAGGATATAATCTGCCGGACTCTGCAGTGCTTTCTCTATATCTTCCCTGGTTTTTACAGAAAAAGCCTTTATGAGCGGCTTATCTGTAAGCTTTTTTAATTCTCTGATGTATACCTCATTTTCCTGTCCATGAAGCTGTGCCAAAGCAAGTGTCCCCTCATTCAGCAAACCTGAAACAAGCTCCACAGGTGCGTTTACAAATACCCCGACTGCCTGGATTTCAGGAGCAAGATCCTTTACCAGTTCTCTCACCTTATCTGCCGTTATACTCCTGAAACTTTTGGGAAATTCTATGATAAATCCACAGTAATCTGGCTTGGCTTCATTGACTGTGAGAATATCTTCTCTTCGTCTGAGACCACATATTTTAATTTTAGTTTTCACTTAACGGTGCTCCATTTAGTTCTTCAAGTTCTGCTTTTTTGTCCGGGCTTCGCATCAGCGTCTCTCCGATCAGCACTGCTTCGATATGATTGTCATGAAGTTTTTTGATGTCCTCCGCTGTACGGATTCCACTTTCGGATACAAAGATCACATTGTCCGGAGCAAGCTTACGAAGATTGATACTGTTTGCCATATCCACTTCAAATGTTTTCAGATCACGGTTGTTGACTCCGATGATCCTTGCACCGCTCTTTAATGCTCTTTCCACTTCTTCAGCATCATGGGCTTCTACTAACGCATCCATTCCAAGATCTTCTGCCATTTCCCGGTATTCACGAAGCTGCGTGTCATCCAGCAATGCACAGATCAAAAGGACTGCGGCAGCTCCATATGCTGCTGCCTGCAGGATCATATAATCATCGATCACAAAATCCTTTCGAAGTACCGGAATGTCTACTTCTGATGCGATTTCCCACAGATACTGATCAGATCCCTGGAAATAAAAAGGTTCTGTCAGACAGGAAATTGCAGATGCTCCGGCTTCTTTGTATTCTTTTGCGATCTCAAGATACGGAAACTCCTCTGCGATCACGCCTTTGGATGGAGATGCCTTTTTCACTTCACAGATATAAGACATTCCCGGCTTTTTCAGTGCCTGATAAAAACTGTGCGGTGTTTTTGCTGTCTCAGACTGAATCAGTGGATTCAGGATCATTTGTACCTTTTTCTGCTGTATTTCTCGAATCAGATCACCTCTGGGAACCTCATTTTTCTCTTTTTCAATTCGTTCTCTTGTTTTTTCAGCAATCTCATTTAAAATATTCATGTTAATTTTCCTTTTCAATAATATGATATTTGAGCCAGAGCCCTTATCATCACATTATAACACTTATTCATTGGAAATCTTAATAAATTCATTCAGCTTGCTCAGAGCCGTACCGCTGTCGATCAGTTCTTCTGCCATCCGAACTCCAGCCTCCATCGTTTCTGCCTTTCCTGCAATATAAAGCGCTGCACCTGCATTAAGGCAGACAGCCTGTCTCTTCGGTCCTGTCTCTTCTCCTCTAAGGATTGCCCGTGTAATCTCCGCATTTTCCTGAGGAGTACCACCAACAAGATCCTCTTTTGAGCATCTGGTATATCCAAACTGCTCAGGAGTGATCTCATAAGACTGGAACCATCCATCCTTGATCTCGCAGACTGAAGTCGGCGCACTCATTGAAATCTCATCCAACTTATCCTGCCCGAAAACGACCATTCCTCTGTTCACACCAAGCTTTGCCATAACCTGTGCAAGTGGTTCAACAAGTGACTGATCAAACACACCCATAAGCTCCATATTCGCTCCTGCCGGGTTGCTTAAAGGTCCGAGAATATTAAACACTGTGCGGATTCCAAGTTCCTTACGGATCGGTGCCACATACTTCATTGCGATATGATAATTCTGTGCAAACAGGAAACAGATATTTATTTTTTTGAGCAGCTCCGCACTCTTTTCCGGCGGAATTGTGATATTTACACCAAGTGCTTCAAGTACATCTGCGGCACCACTCTTGGATGATGCGGCACGGTTTCCATGCTTTGCCACAGGTACTCCACCTGCTGCAATAACAAGTGATGAAGTGGTTGAAATGTTAAAAGAATTTGCCCCGTCGCCACCAGTTCCGACGATTTCCAGAACGTCCAGATCATGTAGTAATTTAATACAATGAGCACGCATTCCGGCTGCTGATGCAGTGATCTCATCAATGGTCTCACCCTTCATTGAAAGTGCAGTCAGATAAGATGACATCTGAACCGGTGTTGCCTGTCCGCTCATAATTTCATCCATAACGGTCTCTGCTTCCTGATATGATAAATCTTCTTTTTTTGAAAGTTTAATGATTGCCTCTTTGATCATTTTATTACCTCCCTGACTATGCTCTTACAACATTTATAAAATTCTGAATCATTACTTTTCCATCTGGTGTCATTACGGATTCCGGATGAAACTGAACTCCGAAAATCGGATATTTCCTGTGTTCTACTGCCATGATCTCACCGTCATCTGACTCTGCCGTAATCCTCAGAATATCCGGGAGTTCCTCTCTTACTGCGGCCAGAGAATGATATCTAGCTGCCTGAAAGCTGTCTCCCAACCCATCAAACAGCTTACTTTTTCCAACAGTGTAAATTGTTTTTTTCTTTCCATGCATCAATTCTTTTGCATAAGAAACTCTGCCGCCAAAAGCCTCACAGATTGCCTGATGTCCAAGACAAATACCAAGAATTGGAATTTTTCCGGTAAAATATTTAATTGCATCAATACAGATTCCTGCATCTGACGGTTTACCCGGTCCCGGAGAAAGTATCAGTGCTTCCGGTGTCATTTCTGCTATTTTTTCAACTCTATATTCATCATTTCTCACCACTTTGATATCTGGTTCCACAGATCCGATCAACTGATAAACATTGTAAGAAAAGCTGTCATAGTTATCAATCAGTACGATCATTCCAATCCCTCCTGTGCTTTTTGGATTGCCAGAACAACTGCTTTTGCCTTGTTGCAGCACTCCTCGAATTCTTTTTCCGGAACACTGTCCGCTACGATACCTGCTCCGGAACGAATACAGATTTCACCTTTTTTTTTATATACCAGTCGGATTGCAATGCAGGTATCCAGATTTCCTGCAAAATCAAGATAACCGACAGCTCCTCCATAGATACCTCGTTTGCTCTGCTCCAGTTCTTCAATGATCTGACATGCACGGAACTTTGGTGCTCCGGAAAGTGTTCCTGCAGGAAGAATAGAATCCACTGCATCTATTGCATCCTTGTCTTCTCTGATCTCTCCGGCGACAGTAGAGCCAATATGCATAACCTGTGAAAAATGTTCTACACTCATGTACTTTTCAACTTCTACTGTGCCGATTTTACTGATCCTTCCGATATCATTTCGTCCAAGATCCACCAGCATATTATGCTCTGCAAGCTCTTTTTCATCTTTCAGAAGTCCGGCTTCCAATTCCCTGTCTTCCTGTTTGGTTTTTCCTCTTGGTCTGGTTCCTGCCAGAGGAAAAGTGGTAAGTTTTCGATTCTCCAGCTTCACCAGCGTCTCCGGCGAAGCTCCGGCAAGTTCAATATCATCACTGGAAAAATAAAACATGTACGGTGATGGATTTGTTGCTCTCAGCACTCTGTAGGTATCAAACAGACTGCCCTCTGCTTTTGCTCTCATCGGGTTGGAAAGCACTACCTGAAAAATATCTCCTTCATGAATATAATGTCTGGCCTTTTCCACCATCTTACAGTATTTTGCTTTTGGAAACTGTGGCATGATCTCTGACTCAAGCTTCAGGGGCTGGAATTCTTCTTTCTCTCCATTGCGGAGCAGTTCTGCCATCTTCTGCAGTTTTATCTTTGCTTTCTGATAAGAATTTTTCAGATCATCCAACATTACACCTGTGATCAGGAGGACTTTCTGTCTGTAATGATCAAACGCAATTACCTGATCAAAAAGCATCAGATCCATATCTCTGAAATCAGGATCTTCATGCTCTCCGAGTTTCAGTTTTGGCTCACTGTATTTAATATAATCGTAAGAAAAATATCCAACCAGTCCGCCAGTAAAGGGGGGCATATCTTCCATCACAGGACTCTTATATTCTTTTAGGATTTCTCTTAAAGCATCTCCCGGATGTGCAACCTTTTTTGTGATCTCACCCTGATCATTGCCTTCTGTGCGACGAATTTTCATAAGTCCGTCCGTACAGGTAATTTCCATGGTCGGCTCATATCCAAGAAAAGAATAACGCCCCCAGACCTCTGTCTGACTGGCACTTTCAAGCAAATAACAATGTCTGCTCGCTTTTCTCAGAGTTCTCATCACTTCCACCGGAGTATATCTGTCAGCATATACTTCTCTGCAGACAGGAACCCTTTTAAACTGTCCTTTTATTGCAATTTCTCTGATGTTTTCCAGCGTAGGATACATGGATCTTACCTCCTTATGACTGTCGATTTCAGTTCCACCATGATGTGATTCGAACACTTTTCATCTAAAAAACAAAAAGCTCGCCCATGACAGAATCTTATTTCTGTCAAGGACGAGCGTTAAACTTCACCCGCGGTGCCACCCTGATTCACGGAACGACCCGTGCACTTTGCGGAATACCTTCATATTCCCGACAACTGACGTATGTCTCACGTCACAGAATACTTAGCTGCTGCTTTTCCCTGTGCCCTCAGCGGTCCATTTAACAATCTGCATTTCCACCCGGCTCTCACCTTCCCGGACTCTCTGTGCGCGCATAACTGTTTTTATCTCCGCTTCAACGGTTTAACTGGCTAAATTGAATTTTCTATAAAATACCACGTTTTTTTTCTATTGTCAATAGGATTAAAAACATTTTACATTTTTGTCATTGATTACAAAATGCTGAATGGCCTTTGCCACTCCATCTTTTTCATTTGTATCTGTTACATAACCTGCCGCTTTTCTGCAATTTTCAGTACCGTTTCCCATCGCAATGCCATATTTTACCACATCCAGCATACTGATATCATTGTCCGCATCTCCAAATGCCATCGCTTCATCCGGTGAGATTCCCAGCCTGTCCAGGAGCCATCTGAGTGTTTTTCCTTTTCCTGCATCCTTATGCCCGATTTCTATCAGATTCGGCACAGACGAAGTCACATAGACATTGGGGAGCACTTTATCCAGTGATGCATAAAGTCTTTTCTTATCTTCATGACGACACACAAAAGAAATACTGTCCAGTTCTCCTCTATGTTCCATGGCGAATCCGCAGATGTCTTTCACAGGTTTTCTTGTTGCCTTCACATATTTTGCACCATACTCTGTGGCAAGATAGCGAATCGGATCCTCCACATATTTTTCTTCTGCATACGGTATCCCGCCAATCACCACTTCCAGAATCATATTTTCCCTTTTTCGAACCGCTACAGCAGCCTCTACCGCTTCCTTTTGTAGCAGACACTGATAGATTCTTTTGTTCTGGCTCACAGAATAAACTGCACCGCCATTGGCTGTGATCACGTATTCAATGCCTGGATAATTTCTGATCATCTCCGGAACTGAATAAAAAGATCTTCCTGTTGTCGGCACAATATGTATTCCCTGTTGCACTGCCTGATCCAGTACCATTCTTGTTTTTATCGATAACTCTTTTCGATCTGTCAGAAGCGTTCCGTCAAGATCGCTTGCAATCAGTCTTATACTCACATCATTTCTCCTTCGTACTCACAATTACAGCCACATCAAAAACTGTTCTGTCTTTTCTTCTATTCACTATTATATAAAATTCATTTTTCTTTTTCCACTCAAAATACAGTTTTTCCTGTAAACAGTTGTAAAGAGTTTTCTTTTTTTCTTTTAACAATTATAAATAATATGGTATACTAAGAAACTAGTATATCGAATATAGCAGAAACTTAATTTTCGATGTACCAGAAAGATTACAACTGTTTTTAAACAATTTCTAAAAGGAGTATATAGATTATGAAATTTATTTATCCTGCGGTTTTCCGCAAAACTGAAAAAGGCACATACAAAGGATATTTCCCGGATCTGGCAGAATGCTACGGAGAAGGTGATACTCTTGATGAAGCCATCGAAGAGGCCAACGAAGCCGCTTACAACTGGATTTCACTGGAACTTGATGAGGATGACTGTCAGCTGCCCCCTGTTTCTGATGAAGATGATCTGGAACTTGAAGATGGCGATATCGTTCGAAATATTTCCGTAAATATCAGATTTTACGAAGGCTGGGATGAATGATCTTATTTCAAATATGACCGCAGATACAAAATAATTCCAAGGAGTTTTTATATGTCCGTTTTTTCTGATAGACTCAGTCTTTATATTGACCAAAAAAATATCAAGATTTTCTCGCTGGCAAAGTACTGCTGCCTGGACCGTTCTACTATGTATAAGATCATCAGCGGAAAACGAAATCCACCCTCCCTTGAAGTTCTTAATAAAATGTCTCAGTTTATGAATCTGACTCCGACAGAATATCAATACCTCCATGAAGGATGGTCTATCGCTCAGGTCGGAGAAGAAACTTATTATACGCGCAAAAGTGTCGAAAACTTCATACGCCAGTTTCCCGAACAGCCGACTGCTGAATTTACTCCAACCTGTTTTTCTTCGGATTCTCTTTCTGCGTCAGAGCAGGCTGATTGTATTTCCTTAACCTCACCACAGCATATCAATCATTATGTTCATCAGATGATACTTGCCGAGTCAGGCAAAGATTGCGGTGAGATTGCTTTATTCATTCAACCGGATTATAAATTTCTGTTCAGTCTTCTTGCAAGTCTGAAAGTATCTGGAACACTGAAAATCAATCACATTCTATGTGTTGGAACCGAGCCGGCCTTTACCAGAGATCATCAGCTTATCAATCTGAAATATCTGCGAGAAGTTTTTCCCCTTTATATGGCCAGTCTGGATTATTCTCTGTGGTATTATTATGATAAAATCCAGTCACATTATTATAATTTTAACCTTTTCCCGTGCATGATTCTGACCTCAGATGCAGCACTTCTCTGCAATTCTGATTATCAGAACGGGATCTTTTTCAGATCACCTGACGTCATTCAGATGCTCTGGAATCAATTTCGTTCCTATCAGGAACAATGCCGTATATTTTTCAGACCGGCTCCCATCACGCCTGAAAATCATTCGGACGTTATTAATACCCTATACGATTCATCCTATGACCAGAATAATCTGATTGGAATTCAGCCGGAACCATGTCTGACACCATTTTTTACCGGCAGGCTTCTTCACGACATATTTAATCACGAGCTTCCTCAGGCAGAAAAAACTCTTCATCTATCTGAACATGCTTTTCAGATGAATATGAATAAAATTCAGAATCATCAGTTCTGTATCTATTTTACAATGGAAGGACTGATGCAGTTTGCCCGGACAGGGATCACTGCTGAGATTCCTGAAATATTCTATCATCCACTGACCCCTATACAGCGCATTGAAGTTCTTAACGGAGTCCGGGACTGTTGTGCTTCCGGTGATTATCGCATGCTTCAACCACCATTCAACCACCTGCCTCAAAATCTGCATTTTTGTATCCGCGGAACCATGGGCAGTATGATTTTCCGAAACAACAGCAGACAGATCTTTGTCCTGAATATTGAAGAACCTCGTCTCATCAATATTTTTCGTGATTATCTGGAGAACATGAATTCTTCCTGCTATTATTCTTCTGAAAAATCTGTTGCAATGATTGATCAGATCATCAAAGAACTCCGCAGCGATCTGTCTGCTCTTCATTGAATTCATACACATAAGAATATTTAGGAATAATTTTCTTTTAAACAAAAATACCCATATGTCTATCGTCCTGAAACAACAGACATATGGGTACTTTTTCTTTTTCATACACGCCAAATCATTTTGCTGGATATATTATACAATTTCTCTTCTGTCCGGGACAAGATGTGGCACGATTTGTGGGCAGTTTTTTTTACAATTGACATTCTTTTTTTCCTGTGTTATTATAATCCTCGCAAAAATTGAATATGGTCTAATTGGAAACGCACATTCCCCCGGAATGATTAACGAACAACACATGCTCATGAGATTAACTGTGAACAGTAGTATATCTTTAATCAGAACAAGGAGGATTTTTTTATGCCCAAAAACAAATTTCAGGAAGTAATTTTTACAATCATCATGGTATTTTTTATGGTTTATGCCATGATCTGTTACAACATCGCACTTAACATCGGTGGGATGTCCAACGAAGTCTTTCTCGCAGCATTTCATGAACTTGTGATCATGGGACCAATTGCTTTTATTCTTGATTTCTTTATTGTGTCCAAACTTGCCTTCATGTGCGCTGCACGTATGATAGATTTCAGAAACAATCATCCATTCAGCAAGATTCTCGCGATTTCTGTACCATCAGTCGCATTCATGTGTCCACTGATGAGTCTGGCCGCAACCATCCTGTTCAAAAATGCCGGAAACCAGTTTATTTCTGTATGGCTTCAGACAACAGCTATGAACTTTCCAATGGCATTCTTCTGGCAGCTGATCTATGCCGGCCCGATCGTTCGTTTCATCTTCAGACACATCTTTAAAGAAAACGAAACACTTCAGGATGCCGCAGTTTCCGCAGAATAATAAATACAGCTAATTATATGCAAAAAAAACTGATCTGCAGTGAGTTCAAGACTCAACTGTATGACCAGTTTTTATTATTATTGTTATTAAGTTTTAAAGAAGATAAACTGGAAGCTCATCCTTAATATGAACCGGACCATCGACCTTTTCCGGCTGGGTTCCCTTTACAAATGCAGCCTCAAGTTCTTCTGTATTCTGCGGTGTGAGAACAGAAGTTTTCACTTCTTTCTTTGCAGGAGCTTTCTTTGCTGCCGGTTTCTTTGCTGCTGTTGTTTTCTTTGCAGTTGTTGTCTTCTTTGCTGCTCTCTTTGCAGGAGCCTTCTTTGCTGCCGGAGCTTCCTCTGCTTTTACCGGTTCTTTTACTTCCTCTGCTGCTTTTACCTCTGTTTTTTTAGCATCTGCATTCGCTGCACGTAAGATGCTGTCCTTACCTACTGACACGATTCATTACCTCCTCTGCCAATTCTGTATATTCTTTTGCACTTCTGCTGGATTTCTTATATTCGACCACCGGAATACTGTTGTCCTGTGACCATTCTACTGAACTGTCCACACGTATCACATGTTCAAACACATAAATACTCTCCAGCTGATGCAGTGTTTCCATCGTCTGTTTGAAGTAATTCTTACGGGTATCAACCTTCGTCACAGCAATACCTGAAACCTCAAGTTCCGGTGAAATCTGCTTCACTTCATTCAGAAATTCAAACATATTTGCAAGACCAAACATTCCCCATGGACTCGCTTCTACAGGAATGATCACTTTGTCTGAAGCACAAAGTATATTCATCACCCATCCGCCAAGCGTCGGCGGTGCATCGATCAGAATATAGTCATATACTTCTGAATCCTTGATTTTCTGAAGACATTTCCGTAGAATAAACTCTCTCTGCCACTTCGTAAAAAGTTCATATTCGATTGAACTCATCAGTGTAGAAGACGGAATCAGATCCAGATTTTCATATGGTGTGTGTACGATATAATCTGTCAGATCTTCCTGTTTTCCAATCGCATGATAAAGATTCTTCTCGCCTGCTGCATGCTCCAGCACCCAGTCTTCCGGGAAGAATGCCAGAGACAGATTCAACTGCATATCTCCATCTACAAGAAGTACCTTTTTGCCGGCACGCGCCATCGCCGCACCCAGGTTTGAACAGGTGGTGGATTTCCCACTGCCTCCTTTATTATTGGTAAAACAGATCGTTACAGTTTTTCCCATTGAAACGCCTCCATAATATGTCCTTATCTATGTCACATTATACGAGATTCAGCCGAAAATGGCAATGCCTATTTGTGCGTAAACAAAATAACGAACCATAAAATTTTCAGATTTCAAACACTCTTTTGATACTCTCATAATGGAGAAATTTATCCTCTTCTGCAAAGGCTTTGATCTGTTCCGCAGTTGCAAACATATAGCCATCAGTTTCCTCTGTCTGAAGCTTCAGATCTTTTTCATCCACATCCATAACGAAACGATATACGTCTACAAAATAATTATCTCCTTCTCCTGGATTTTCGCGTTTATAGGTAAATATATATCCGCCTTCTGCTCCACGCACATCCAGTCCGGTCTCTTCCTGTACTTCACGAAAAACTGCCTCACACGATTCTTCTCCCGCCTGTGCCGCTCCACCGGAAACCTCCCAGCAGCCCGGTGCCCATGCCTTTGTCATGACACGTTTCGTGATCAGAAAGGTGCCGTCAGGTCTTACAACAACACCAAGCACTGTAAGATGATATTCTCCCTCTTTCAGGCACCAGTCATTGCGCTTCATGGTACGGCCTGTCGGTTTCTTGTCTTTATCATAAATATCCCAGAATTCCATTTATCTTTCTCCTTGTCGTTAATATTTTTTCCACTGAGGAACAAACAGCCATGATTTATAGCTTTATCATAGCATCACAAAGAAGTTATTGCAAACAGGAGTTTTTTCCTTTACACTCAATACCAGATAAGATATCAGATTACATTTGCAGGAGGTTATCTAGATGAACTTTAAATCTATGGCAGAGCAAAATGAGGCCTGGATCATTGAACAGCGACGTTATTTTCATGCACACCCCGAGCTCTCTTTTGAAGAAAAAAATACAACTGCAGAAATTGGTAAACAACTCAGTGAAATGGGCCTTACTCCACACTATTATCCGGATTATAACGGTCTGTGGGCAATGATCGAAGGTGGTCTGGCCACATCGGACAGCAAAACCGTTGCACTCCGTGCAGACATTGATGCACTCCCCGTTGATGAACATACAGGGCTTGCCTTCTGCAGTCAGAATCCCGGTGTTATGCATGCATGCGGACATGACTGTCATATTGCCATGCTGCTTGGTGGTATTCGCATGCTGATGGCACAGAAAGAACACCTGAAAGGAAATGTCAAAATTCTTTTTCAGGCTGCGGAGGAATCCTGTCATGGCGCTCAATATTATGTAGAACACGGTTTCCTGGACGATGTGGATGCTATTTACGGAACACATATCTGGGGTGATCTGGATGCTCCGTATATGAATTTTGAATCTGGCCCTCGTATGGCAAGCTGTGATAATTTCCGTATTGAAATCGAGGGTGTAGCCGCGCATGGTTCTACTCCTCATCAGGGTGTAGATGCAATTCTCACTGCCGCACATATCATCACTGAAATTCAGGCAATTGTCTCACGCATGAACGATCCGCTCAATCCTCTTGTTGTCACCGTAGGTAAAATCAACGGTGGCCAGCGCTTTAACATTCTTGCTGATAAGGTCGTAATGGAGGGAACCACCCGTACCCATTCTCCCGAAATGCGTAAAAAAACAGAGCCCCTGCTCCGAAGAATCGCTGAAAATACAGCTGATTCTATGGGAGCAAAGGCTACAGTTACTTTTGAATATTATCCGGCTCCGATCATCAATGCTCACGAAGAACTTGTACAGACCGCAAGAAATGCTGCTTCCAAAATGTACGGTCCTGATGTTCTGAAGCCATTCCCCAAAATGATGATCAGCGAAGACTTCGCCTACTTCATGGAAAAAATTCCGGGAGTTTTTGGTCTCGTCGGAAGCCAGAACAGGGAACTTGGTTTTACTGCCAAAAATCACAACGATCATTACACTGTAGACGAAAGTGTCCTCAAGCGTGGTGCTGCAATGTATGCACAGTTTGCATATGATTATCTGAACGAAAAATCATGACCGGTCCCGAAAATATCATTTAGTATTATTTGACTCTCTTCAGTTCATACTCTCTTGTACCAAGTCCGATTTTTTCGGCCTGATCCAGAGTTGCTTTCCACTCAATATTCGGGTTGGAATCTTTGAAATGGTCATGGTGGCAGTGCCATCCCGGCTCTGCCAGATGCTCTCCAAGCTGACTGTTTTCGATCGGTGTTGCCTTCAGGCAGGCATCCGCACATGCCTGATCCAGTGCAACCGGGTCAAAGCTTGCAAACATTCCAATATCCGGAAGGATCGGTGCATCATTCTCACCGTGACAATCACAGTTTGGACTGATATCCTGAACCAGTGCGATATGGAAATGCGGGCGTCCATGACAGACTGCCTGTGCATATTCTGCCATCTTACGGTCAAGCAGCTCGTTTGCACTGCTGTTTGGATTATAGACAGCATCAAAGCTACAGGCTCCAATACATCTTCCGCAACCCTTACATTTATCATAATCGATCACAGCTTTTTTGTTTACATATGTAATTGCGTCACTTCCACATTCTTTGGCACAGCGATGACATCCACGACAGACTTCTGCATTGACTGCCGGCTTACCACTTGCATGCTGCTGCATCTTTCCTGCACGGCTTCCACAACCCATACCAATATTTTTAAGGGCACCGCCAAAGCCTGTTGCTTCATGTCCCTTAAAATGACTCAGGCTGATAAAAACATCTGCATCCATGATTGCATGTCCGATCAGTGCGGTCTTGCAATACTCACCATTCACTACCGGTACTTCTACTTCATCCGTACCTCTCACGCCATCACCGATAATGATCTGGCATCCTGTTGTAATCGTATTAAATCCATTTAAGTTTGCACAGTCCAGATGTTCCAGTGCATTCTTTCTGCTTCCCGGATAAAGTGTATTACAGTCTGTCAGAAATGGCATACCACCCTGCTCTTTGCACAGGTCTGCAACAACTTTTGCATAATTCGGGCGAAGAAATGCCATATTTCCAAGCTCACCAAAATGCATCTTAATTGCTACAAATTTTCCATCCATATCAATATCTTTGATACCGGCTGCCACACAGAGCTTTCTTAACTTATCTAACTGACTCGTTCCGACCGGACAGCGAAAATCAGTAAAATAAACGGTTGATTTTTCCATGTCTGAATCCTCCTAATATAAAAATATTTCAAGTATTATCACTCAATAACTATAATAATACTTGAAGTATGGTTGAAGTCAATATTTTTATAAATTTTATCGTCTGTCTTTATCTACAACAGCTATGAATTCGTCACTTACATACACAATTCTACCATCCGGAAGAGAGACACATAACCAGTCGTTTTCATCTGCACACATCTTGACATGGCATCTGGAATGTGCTTCAATGAACTCAATTACAAAAGGGAAAGAGGTATCCAAATTATGGGACTCATTGGAATCGGAGGTCTGTTGCTCTTAGGCGGCATTTATCTGGTATTTGCTTTCATATGGTGGCTTCTTCAGATCATTGCCAACTGGAACATTTTCACAAAAGCCGGTGAAGCAGGATGGAAAAGTATCATTCCTGTATACAGCGATTACATTTCTTACAAAATCGCATGGCAGCCATCCTATTTCTGGCTTGTTTTTGTTCTCGGAATCATTACTTCCGTTGCTAACGGAATGGCAGATCCGAATGGAACCAATACCACAATCCTGCTCATTGTCTCACTGATCCGAATCATCCTTGCGATTATCAGTATCCTCTATTGCATAAAGCTTTCAAGAGCATTCGGCCATGGAATTGGTTTTGCGATCGGTCTGATATTCCTGCAACCAATCTTTATGCTAATTCTTGGATTTGGCAATGATCCATACTATGGAGCAGACAGATAACTTAGAAACCATTTATAAGAAAAAAGATTCTCGTTCTGAAAAATTTCAGTCGGGAATCTTTTTTATATTCGGTATTATTTTTCTTTACAACGACAATTTGAATGCTATAATAGGAATGTTTTGAATACAAATATTTTGCAATTCAAATAATTAAATCATCGAAAGGATTTTAGATTTATGAATACATTACGAAAAATTTACTGTCGTGCTTTCCAAAAAGCCTTTAAATTTGCACTTCCATTCCTTCCATATCGCAATCCTGAAGTTATCGGAAGCGTGAAGTCCCTGCCTGAAATTCTTCTCAAAAAGAAATGCGATAACGTTCTTATCATCACAGATAAAGGCATCCGCAATCTGGGACTGACCGACCGCCTGGAAAGAGCCCTGAAAGGAAACAATATTTCTTATTCCATTTATGACAAAACCGTTGCCAATCCAACTACTGTCAATGTAAAAGAAGCTGAAGATCTCTGGTACCAGTCTGAATGCAAAGCAATCATTGGTTTTGGTGGTGGCTCCAGTATGGACTGCGCCAAAGCAGTTGCTGCGCGCATTGCAAAACCGAAACAGTCTCTTGCACAGATGAAAGGCATCCTGAAAGTACACAAAAAGCTTCCACTTCTGATCGCCATTCCTACCACTGCCGGAACCGGAAGTGAAACAACTCTTGCAGCCGTTATTACTGATGCAGAAACAAGATACAAATATGCGATCAATGACTTTCCTCTGATTCCAAGATACGCTGTTCTGGATCCGAAAGTCACTTTAAGCCTTCCGCCATTTATCACTGCTACCACAGGCATGGATGCCTTAACTCATGCTGTTGAAGCTTATATCGGGAACTCTACAACACCTGGTACCCGAAAGAATGCACTGGATGCCGTACAGCTGATCTTCGAAAATCTGGACCGTGCCTATACAAACGGTTCGGATAAGGAAGCTCGCAAAAATATGCTCCGAGCTTCTTATTTTGCAGGCTGTGCTTTTACCAAATCTTATGTTGGATATGTTCATGCAGTTGCACATACCCTTGGTGGCCAGTATAATGTTCCTCATGGACTTGCAAATGCAGTACTTCTTCCATTTGTACTGGAATCATATGGAGATACGATTCATTCCAAACTCGCCCGACTTGCCCTGACAGCCGGTGTTGCTGACAGCAGTACACCTGAAAAAGAAGCCGCGCATGCTTTTATCCAGGCAGTCAAAGATATGAAAAAACGTTTCAATATCGGGGATACTATACCAGAAATCAAAGAAGAAGACATTCCAAAACTGGCTCATTATGCAGACAAAGAAGGAAATCCTCTCTATCCGGTGCCGGTACTGATGGATGCACACGAACTGGAAAAATTTTATTATATTCTCATGGACAAAAAACAGGAGGACACTTCGAATGAATCAGAATGACATTCATAAACTTATAGAAAAACAGCGAGCATATTTTTACAGTAATGAAACTTTAAATATAGAAAAACGCATTCATGCGTTGAAAAAACTAAAGACATGTATCCAGAAAAATGAAGCAGAAATCGCAACGGCCCTGGAAGCAGATCTTGGCAAAAGTAACTTCGAAAGCTACATGTGTGAAACAGGTCTGGTCTTAAGTGAAATTTCTTATATGCTGAAACATATACGCAGATTCTCACGTGAAAAACGGGTGCACACACCACTCTCGCAGTTTCATTCCCGGAGTTTTACCAAACCAGGTCCATATGGTGTCGTTCTGATCATGAGTCCATGGAATTATCCGTTCCTGCTCTCTCTTGATCCACTGATTGACGCAATTGCTGCCGGAAACACCGTGATTCTGAAACCAAGTGCTTATTCACCGAATACCAGTAAGTTGATTGAAAAAATGATCCGGGAATGTTTTTCTCCGGAGATGGTTGCAGTTGTCACCGGTGGACGTGCGGAAAACACCAGCCTGCTGGAAGAACATTTTGATTACATCTTTTTCACCGGCAGTCAGAATGTAGGCAGAGAAGTGATGAGAAAATCCTCCGCACATCTTACTCCTGTAACGCTTGAACTTGGCGGAAAAAGTCCCTGTATTGTTGACGAATCTGCTGATTTGAAACTGGCTGCACGGCGGATTGTTTTTGGTAAATATCTGAACTGCGGACAAACTTGTGTTGCTCCAGATTATATCTGCTGTCACAGTTCTGTTAAGGATGCTTTTCTTGCAGAAGTAAAAAAACAGATTTCACTTCAATTTGGGGAACAGCCGCTTTCCAGTTCAAATTACGGAAAGATCATCAATGAAAAACATTTCCATCGAATTTCAGGTCTGATCGATCATGATAAAGTCATTTTCGGCGGCCATAATGATCGCAATACACTGCGTATTGAACCTACAGTTATGGATCATGTAACCTATGAAGATAAAGTAATGCAAGAAGAAATTTTCGGGCCAGTCATGCCCGTTCTCACCTATAATTCACTGGATGAGTTAATCGGTAAGATCAATTCTATGCCGCATCCGCTTGCTCTGTACTTTTTTACCCGTGATAAAGTGGCTGCTCGTAAGGTCACCTCTCAGTGCCAGTTCGGTGGTGGCTGTATCAACGACACTATTATCCATCTCGCGACCAGTGAAATGCCTTTTGGGGGATTTGGTGAAAGTGGTATGGGTGGTTATCATGGCCATGAAGGCTTCCGGACTTTCTCCCATTATAAGAGTATCGTGGACAAAAAAACATGGCTGGATCTGCCAATGAGATACCAGCCATATAAGAGAATTAATGATAAGTTGATTCATTTCTTCTTGAAATAAATATGACGGAAGGGATATCTGTATATCCAGAGGTTCCCTTCCTGAATACTTCAAATATCATCTTTACATTTTAGTCTAATTTCTTTATAATGTATAACAATCATAACGGATGGCTTTTCCATTTAACGTGTAGGAAGGTTTTCTTCCGGCAAGGAATTCGCTCTTCAGCGGACGTTTTACGATAATCTTCTCCGGTGTAGCTTTGATTGCTGCATCAAAGAGATCCGTCTCTTCGGAACATGGTGGTTCAAGTTTCTGGATCAGCTGTAGCTTCTTGTTGATGAGGCTGGATTTCTGTCGTGCCGGGAACATGGGATCGAGGTAAATAACATCTACCGGATCCAGAAGTTTGGACATACATTCTACGCTGTCTCCCTCGACCAGTTTCATCCGGGCTGCGATTTCCTTCAATATCGGATGTTTCTTTGCGCGCCGCAGTGCGTCTTTCAAAAGGACAGCAACGACCGGATTCTGCTCGTACAGGGTTACTTCGTATCCCTGCGCTGCAAGCAGGAAGGCATCTTCTCCCATACCTGCCGTGGCATCAATCGCCTTGCGTCCTTCTTTTTCTGATTTGGCAGCCCGCACCAGCATTTCATGCTGCAATCTCCCGTTTGTGACACGGTGAAGCATATTTTCAAAATCGCCCTGATAGGTTAATCCATATCCCGTCAGAGAAATACCTTTCGAATCGAACAAAACTGTCAGGTTTTTTCCTGGTTTATCTGCAATGATGCTCTCCGTTTTCCGTGCAAAAGATTCTGCCTGGTCCCGTTGTCCACCTTTTCCAATACATACTGCAAATTTATCATTCATGCTATTTTTTTTCACTTTCCTAGGATATGGATATCTTACACTGAAATTCAGAAAATTACAATTACTGCGATCGTCAAATGACATACAGAAACTTTCTGTTGCCATTACATGTAAAAATGTTATAGAATATTTATAAAAGAATGCTAAATAATTCTCATTATAAATTCAACATATAAAGGATGGAAAAATGGCTCAGATTATCTTAACTTTTGGACTTGGAAAAGAAAAAATCAAGGTAGTCCGCAGTATTGCTCAAAAAAACAGAATTCAGATAAAAGAAATCTCTCGAAAAGATTATAATCAAAAACTTGGTGCCCTCGCCGGGATTCAGGGATTTGCTAAAGAAAAAGTAATCTATAACGGCCCGGATTTTCCTCTGGAAATGATTGTATTCTCTGGAATAGATTCTGCACAGATAGATTCCTTCCTGGCAGACTACAAACAGACTGGTGCTCAGACAGTTCCCTTAAAAGCAATCATTACTCCTCAAAATATTTTCTGGACCGTAGAAGCACTCTTCAAAGAATTATGGAAAGAGCACCTGCATTTTCTTCCTGAATAAGTTTCTCTGACGCGAAAATGTCAATAAATGTTAACAATAATTTGTGACATGCTCCCACCACTTAAATCTCTGATTTTGAAGTGGGGGCTTCTTGC
>OLRJ01001664.1_pt1 | contig 18437 bp, 21 predicted proteins | sample 1672741 | NCBI WGS metagenome assembly OLRJ01 (sample SAMEA3136719, study PRJEB25190) | human gut metagenome | biome: human gut; feature: human-associated habitat; material: faeces | place: Austria | collected 2013
TATTATTGTGTTGTTGATGTGTTAAAAAATAAAGAAGTCTAATGTTAGACTTCTATAAATAAATTATTAATTTTATCAACTGCTTCCATTTTCTCACCTTTCATAACGTGAGTATATATATTTAACGTGGTCTGTATATCAGCATGACCCATTAAATGTTGTACTGTTTTTGGTGGTACTCCAGCCTCAAATAATCTTGTTGCGTATGTATGCCTAAGAGCATGGAATTTCATTGGCTCAATATCTAATTTTTTTAAAATACTTTTTAAATTCCTTCCTGGTTTTTTTTCATCTATAATATTTCCAAGCTTATCACATAGAATATAATTATTATTGGTATAAGCTTCACCAGCATATAAAATTAGTTGGTTTTGTTCCTTTTTATGTTTTTTTAATTTACTAATAATATTTAGAGGTATTGGTATAGTTCTATTTGAATTTTTAGTTTTTGGAGTTTGTTCTATTACTTCATACTTAACTATTTTATCACCTTCAAATATAGGTACCCTTTGGATGCTTCTCTGTACTGTTAATTCATTGGTTTTAAAATCTATATCACACCATTTAAGACCTAGAAGCTCACCAAGTCGTAAACCTGTACCAAGTGCAACTATAAACAATAGTTGTAATTCATGACCTTGTATAGCTTCTAAAAATTTGCTTTGTTCTTCTTTAGTTAATACCTTTATTTCTTTATTGTCCTCTATTTTAGGAAGGGTAACAAGCTTGCAATAGTTTTTTAAAATATAACCTTGTCTTTCGGCTTCACCTAAGCATGTTTTTAGATTCGTATTAAGCTGCTTAATTGTTGTTGGCGTAACTCCCTGGTTTAATAAATTATTGTAGTGTCTTTGTAGGTGTGTAGTTCTTAAATCGCATAATTTAATTTTCCCTAATGTGGTATTATTAATATAATTTTTATAAATTCCGTAATATCTATCAAAACTCTTTGGTTTAAGATCTTGTTTTCTGTAGTCAAATAACCAAGTATAAAACCAGTCCTGAATAGTTATTTTTTCTTCGTTTAGGATACCCATAGACATTTTACGTTTATAGTCCTCTAGTTTCTCTTTTACTTCCTTTTGAGTTTTTCCGTAAAATTGCTTTCTATCTGGAGAGCCATTAGGCTTAAATCCTATTTGTATGGAAGCCCTCCAACCCTTCTGTACTCCATTTACTTTGTACGGAACAATAGTTCCTTCACCATTGGCACGTTTACTCATTGTTATACTCCATAATAGTAGATATTTCACTTTTCATAAACCATGTTATTTTATCGGCTTCCACAAAAAAACGTTGATAAGGAATAAAATTACTATTTCTTGTATTTATGTCTAGAATATGGACTAAAAAATCAAATTCTTTATCTCTAATAAAGGAGATTTCTAAATTATATAATTTTAATATTTTAATGGCTTTTTCACACATATTTAAAATTTCTTCTTTGCCCATACCCATATATGGATCATACAAAGAATATATCATATTACGGAGTGTTATTTTTTCACCTATTCCAAAACCTTTTATACCATTTCCGAAATCTGTATAACCTTCTATGTTATCTGGATTAAAAGCACTTATAGGCAAGTTTAAAACATTTGCTATCTTTTTTAAAGTATCAAACGATATTCTTCTAGTACCTTTTTCGTAGTGTGCAATAGCTTGTTCTGATAAACCTATTGCTTCACCTAGTTTTTTCATACTTAAACCTTGTTTTTTTCTTTCATATCTGATTTTTTGACCAGTTTCCATATTATCACCTCAATATAATTATAACTTATATTAGCTAAAAATAAACCCTATTTGTTTAGTTTTTTTAAAAAAGTAGTTGATTTTTATCCAAAATGGATATATTATATAAATATAAAATAAAACCAACCAAATAGGGGGGAGTTCATATGAGATTAAATTTAAAAATAGCAAGAATAAAAAAGGGGTTAAGTCAAGAAGAACTATCTAAAATGATTGATATTAGTAGAACTACATATCGCAATATAGAAAGTGGTAAAACAGAGCCTAAAAGAAATGTTATGGAAAAACTTTCAGAAGCTTTAGACACTCCAATAATGGATTTATTCTTTAATGAATAGGGGGGATAGGAATGAATAATAAAAAAATAATAACAGTAGCCGAATTTTCCAAAAAATATGGCTTTGGGCTTAGATACAGTTACCAGTTAGCTAATGCAGAAGGTTTCCCAATGATAAAAACAGGAAGAAAAATAAATATATTAGCTGATAAAGTAGATGCTTGGTTAGAAAACAATATCGGAAAACAATTTTAAATTGTTAGTAGGTGGTTTTATGCAATACATGATATTACCAATGGATTTAACAGAAAGACAGCTTTTAATATATAACGTTTTATATCGTAGATGTAATTTTAACACTATGGAAGTATGTATAACTATTGATAATATTATTACATCAATTAAAATATTAAATCTTACATATAAGACAGTTTATAGTGATATTAAGGCAATGGAGAAAAAGGGGTATATAAAAACAATTAAAAAAGCTGCAAAGGGTACAGCACCAATTTATAAAATAGTTAAAATTGAAGAATTAGGATACCAAAAGAAAACCAAAGGATACCAAAGGGAAACCAAAACCGAGTGTTTTCAAGGTGTAGAGAGTAATATAGGATACCAAAGGGAAACCAAAGGATACCAAAAGTCCACTAATTCTAATGATAATGATAATGATAATAATATATATAGTCGAGTAATCGACCATTTAAATGTAAAAGCTTCTAAGAGTTTTAAATATACTACTAAAAAAACAAAGTCCTGTATAGATGCAAGAATAAGAGAAGGTTTTAAGGAAGAGGACTTCTTAAAGGTTATTGATATAAAAACAAAAGAGTGGAAAGATAATCCTGATATGAGTAAATATTTAAGACCAGAGACGCTATTTGGAACAAAATTTGAAAGCTACTTACAACAGGAAGTAAAACAAGATCAACCAGAGCAACAATTCAAAAGTTTATACGGAGCTAATAGATTATAGGGGGGATATATATGCAAGTATATACACAAGAAAATAAATTAGCATCTAGTGAATTAGAGCAATCAATTATAGGCTGCATTTTATTAGATAACTATAAGAGTTTAGAGATGATAAAAGATTTAAACTTAAAGGAAAGTGACTTTTATTATGATGATATAAGGGTTTTATTTAATTCTGTAATGGCCTTAGATAGCAGAGGGGAAAAGATAGACATCTTAACCTTAGCTGAATTTTTAGAACGCGAAAATATGCTTCAATCTATAGGAGGGTATCCTAAAATAACAGGTACAACTACAATGGTTTCAGATGTGGAGAGTCTAAGATTTTACATAAACAAGGTAAAAGAGTTATCAAATAAAAGAAAAATAATTCAAGAAATAAGTAACTTATCGGCAGACATAGAAACACTAACCTTAAATGACTTAGAAAATAGAATAACATCAATAAAAGATATAGTTAGTGATACAGGCAGATTTAACAATATGTTTACCAGTGCTAGTGATATAAAAGAAGCTTCTAAAGTTAAGAGCCTTTCAACTGGATTTAATAAGCTTGATAAAGCTTTACATGGATTAGAGTATGGAACTTTAACAGTACTTACAGGAAAACCAGCCACAGGAAAATCAACTATACTAAATCAAATAATCGCTAATACACTATATTATAAAATTCCAGTATTTCTATATAGTGGAGAGCTTCCACAAAAGAAGGTTATGGCGTGGTTTAAAATGACGGTAGCCAATAGTGAGGATATAAAAGAATATACGGACGAATATGGGGCAATTAAATATGGTTTAGATGTAGAAGCTTCTAAGCTTATCCAGGAGTGGAGCAAAGACTTATATATATTTAATGATAATGAAAAACCTTCTGAAACTAATTTGATTAATACAATTAAGTATCTACATAAAGAAAAGGGGGTAAAACTGGTAATACTTGATAATCTAATGACTATGATTACAGATGATCCAACGAATGATGAATATATAAAACAGAAACATCTAGCTAATAGCTTAAAGAAACTAGCTAAAACTTATAACTTAGTAGTAATTTTAGTTGCCCATGAGAAAAAGAAAAGTAAAGACGATAAAAAGAATGTAACAGATATGTTTGATGTATTAGGAGCTAGTGAAATTGTAAATTTGGCTGATTATGTTTTACATTCACAAAGAAACATAATTAGAAGCAAGGAAACAGGGGATATAATAGCTGATACAAGTGGAATATATATATCTAAGAACAGAATAGAAGGTATTCAAGGGGTAGGAATGGATATGATTTTCGATAAAACTAGAAAAAGATTTTATACAGAAGGGGCTAATGAACTAAAAATGGATTACTGTTATAAATCTAAATATGAACAAATAGAAGCTAAAGATATGCCGTTTTAACCTATGGATGACTTAATTCCCAGTAGAAAAATATTAGGGAATAATAAATATAATGTTAGTTTATAAAGTTTTAATAGACCACAGTTTTGTGGTGAACGAATATTTTATAGAGCAAAGTTTGATAAAGGGGGCATTTACATGACTAAAAAGGAAATAATACTAGAATTAGAATCATTAATAAATAGATTAGATAAAGCAGACGAATATTTTAGAAATTTAGATCTTATAGAAGTTGATGAAACAAAAGAATGGAAATTAGTTAAATCTATAATAAAAAGAGCTTCATACCTTCAAGGATTATTAAATGAAATGGAAGGGGGTGCAATGTAATGACTATGACTATTCAATTATTACACCTTATCGCAGAAATTAATCCAACAATGACATTTCAAGAGTTAATAAACTTATTGGTAAAATAAAAAAAGGAGAGAGAATATGGAAAATAAGAAATTACAAGAGGAAGAAATAAAAAAAGAAATAGTAAAAAAAATAGAAGCTATACACGATATAAAATATTTAAAATTAATAAAAATATTTGTATCTAGTTATAAAAATAACGGGGGTGAAAATAATGAGTGAAAAAGAAAGACAAGGCCATATAAAAGCAATTATTGAACTTATGAAGTATTTAGATGATAAACAAATAAAAAGGGTTTATAAGTTAGTTCAATATTTATGGAAAAATAAAAAAGGCACTATCTAAAAGATAATGCCTGGAGTTATATAATATACAACTCAAAACCTAAGATAAGTATATTATATAACTTCTATTATTTCAATAAGGGGGAATAGAAAATGAACAAATGGTACAGATTAGGCAAGGAATTTGCAAAGGAACATACAGACAAAGAGCTAATAAATTACCTACAAAATAATGACTTATGTAATACTTGGAACAAAGGAAAAGACTTTACCGAAAGCGATTATATCAAGTTATGCGATATGGTAGGATCACAAGTAGAACAAGAGAATAAACATTACAGCAAGGGAGAAAGAAAGTATTATTTTTACTGGGGAATGGATGGAAAATAACTAATATAAACGGTGGCTACTGGGTTGCAATTTAGTAGCTGCTTTATTTATATTTATTTTGTAGTTACTACTCCAATAATTACAGTAACTACAGGAAAGGAGATTGATTATGTATTGCGTTATACAGGAAATAGAGAGAAAAACAGAGGACTTAGGAAGCCCAAAGGAACTGGAGGTATATACTTGGAGCTTTTGTGGGGAAACAGTGTATGATTACAGACATTCAAGCGAAAGATTTCAAAGACCTATTAAAAAAGCTTATAAGATAAGTTTACATAAAAGTTACAGAGAAAACGGCAAGGTGAAAAAGAAACAATATAGTATTACCACAATGGGATATTATGATATCTATGAGTTTGCAGTGGAAGACTGCGTATATAGTGGAAAAATCAAAGATTTAGCTGCTGAATTAGGGGTTACAGAGGAATATATTTATAATTTAATCTATAAGAAGTTAAACCCTTTATATGAACAAATTAAAGAAGAATACGAACAAACAGAAGAATATAAAACAAGCCGAAAGCATAGTGAGATTATAAGAAAATATAATGAAGCTAAAATAAAATTTGAACAAAAGTATAATTCTATGAAATTTGATAGATGTTACGATGTATTTCTTAATCTAAGAAACAAAGATTTTTTAGATCAAATTAAAAAGGAATATAAACAACAGCAACAATCATATGAAAACTATCGTAGTTACTACTCCGATAATTACAGTAACCACAATTATAATAATTACAGTAGTTACCAAGTTAATAGCAAAAGTAACTACAACGATGAAGATAAAAAGATATTAAAGAAAATGTATAAGAAGCTAGCTATGGAATTCCATCCAGATAGAAATAATAATAGCGAAGAAAGTCAACGAGCTATGCAAATTATCAACAACTTAAAAGATGAATGGGAAGTATAAACATAGTTACCACTCCAATAATTACAGTAACTACAAATAAAAAAGCTCAGGATAAATACTCCTGAGCTTCTTTTTTTCTTAATAAGAAATAAGAAATTATACTAGAAAATAATTGGAAACAGAAGAAGAGAATAAAATCAAAAACTCAATAAAAATATCTTATCAAAAAGGATTTAATTTATCTCTTCACAATTAAATTATATCAGAAAAATAGTAATTAATCTAATAAATATTATTTTTTTTAACGAAATATGTTAAAATAAAAGTATAGCTTGTTCTTTATTCATGACTAGAGGGTGGGAAAAGCTATAAGTTTTTATTTATAAGTTCTAAAAGCAATAGTTAATTGTCTATAAATTTATTTCTTCACAAATCTAAATTATGGAGGAAAAACTATGATTTTAGGATCAAATAAATACGAAACATTTTTTAATGCTACTTCCAAAGAAGAGGCAGAAATAGCATTACAAAGTCTTATAAAAGATGAAGTAATGAATATGAACATTGTAAATCAATCTTGTAATATTGCGATGTCATCAGAAAGTAAAAAGTTTTATGAAGGACTAAAAAATAAATTAAATGGAATTAATCAAGCAGTAACAGATCCATATTTACCAGTAAAAGATGTTGAAGATGTCCTTCAAAATATCAAAACAGACTCTAAGCTAGTATCAGCAGTAAAAGTATTATCTACAGATAGACCATTAGTAGATATAGTTTTAAATGGTGGTGGAACTGATAGGGCTACCTTCGAACCATTAACAGAAGAAATAACAAAAGAAATAACTGGGAAAGTTAGAATTGAAAGAGTAACACTTGAGAAATTAACAGCATATTTCCAAATAGCACAAGACTTTTGTAGATTTCAGTCATTAGATTATTTAAAAAAATTATTGGTGGCAAACCTAAAAGAAGCTATGATTTTGGGATTAGAAGATAAGATAGTCAATGATATGATAGCATCTCAAACAGTAGAATCAGTTGTAACTTCTACACCAGTAACATCATTCGAAGCCTCTGTAATGCTACCAGTAATAAAACAAGTTCTCAAAGATGACAATGGCAGAACAAAGAAAAGAGATAAAATATTCATGGCAGTAAACGGAGACACATATTTTGAAAAAGTGGCTCCAGCTATGCAAGTAGTAAATGTACAAGGTCAAACTGTGGAGGTTATGCCGTTCCCTACAGAAGTTATAACTGTGGATTCAGTACCAAACAATCGAGCAGTATTATTCGATGCTCAAGCCTATCAATTAGTAATAGGAAAACAAATGGAAGTAAGTGTCTCTGATGAGTTTAAATTCTTAGAGGACATAAAAGTAGCAAAAGCAGTTGAATTATGTGCAGGACTTTGTTTGGACAAATCGGCTAGAGTATTAGATGTAACTAACTTAGCTCCAGCATTTATAAGCGTAAAACAAAAGTAGGTGATACCTATGAATGATATATATATATATGGGGATATAGTAGATGGCTCAGGACTTGTGGAACAGATACAAGAACTTAATGGAGCAGATGAAATAAACGTATATATAAATACAATGGGAGGTTCCTGCCAGGAAGGAATAGCAATAATAAATGCACTAAGAAGAACAGGAGCAACTATCAATACTTATAACACTTCATTTGCTTGTAGTATGGGAGCTACAATCCTATTAGCTGGAGATAATAAATATATGTATGATAATAGTCTGACTATGATACATAATGCTTGGTTAATAGCTTGTGGTAATAGTCAAGAACTTAGACGACAAGCAGATGACTTAGATAAGATTAATCAAGCTATTCTTAATATATATAAACAAGCTACTACATTAGACGAGGCTACTCTAATTCAAATGATGAATGATGAGACTTGGCTAACTTCTGAAGAATGTAAAGACTACTTCAATATTAATATAATATCCAATAAGAATGAGAGTGCAGCAGTAGCTTTTGTAAAAGATAAAGTTATAGAAGCTATCTTACAAGAGAAAAAACGAGCACAACAATCTTATATTGAGAATTTTATTAATAATTTAAAATAATATTTACTGAAGGAACTGAGATATTTTCACAGTTCCTTTATTTATTTTTATAATATTTTGTAGAATTTTGTCCCTCCCATGCTGTCCCCTGAGCATTGGGCGAGGTAATTTTAACGGAGGAGAGGAAACAACAAATCCAAAATATTATAAATCTTCGTGCGAGGTGTTATAAATAAAATGTATTGATATTATATATTTTTAACACAACAAAATTATAGTTTAAATTTAAACATAAAAAAATGAGCTATTTATTTAGATTATAAGGCGATTTAAAAGCTCTTTAATATTATTTATCTATATTACTAAAGGGGACGATTATATGACTAACCAGGAGTATTTAAAATGGGAACTAATGCTAAAGAAGATAGCACGAAAATATAAAAATAATAAATTTGGCATAGATATGGAGGAGTTAGTTCAAATTGGAGCATTAGCATTAATAAATGTTTTTGATAAATATGACGAAACCAAAGGAGCTTCTGAATTAACTTATTATTATACTTGTGTAGAAAAATATATATTACGAGAATTTCAAAATCTAGGAAGGGCGAAAAGATTTTGTAATCATTCAATTTCCTTGAATAGACCAATAAATAATGATGATGATACATACCTGGATGAAATCATTCCAGATAGAACTATAAACATAGAAAAAACAGTACTAGATACATTAATCATAAAAGACTATATAAGTGAAATAAATAGAGTCCTTAATGGAAATCAAAGGGATATTATACTTTTTAAAATATTTGATGATAAGAGCGATAAAGAAATTGCTGATATATTAGAAATTGAAATAACAAAGGTATCACAGATTTATTATAAAGCAAAAGATAAACTTGTTAGAAAAAGTAATAAAATTAGATTGAAATATTTTGAACTTCAAAGATCTAAGGTTGATAATTGGAAAAGTATCAACTGGAATAAAGATATATATTACGAAAATGAAATAGAGAATTTAAAAAGAGCTATTAGAAGAGAAAATAAGTATAAAAAAATCAATAATTCACAGTTGTGTTATAAATGTGTTGGTTTATTATAAATATAAAAAAAGCCTAGACCTTACAGTCTAGGTTTTTCAATGCGTTTAGTACTCATTTTACGAAAAATGGTGCCGATGACGGGAGTCGAACCCGTATGGATTTCTCCGCACGATTTTGAGTCGTGTGCGTATGCCAATTCCGCCACATCGGCCAATAAATTTGCTACTTTTATATTATATCAATACAAATTAAATTAATCAAGCACAATTTATATATATTGGAAAAAAGAATGGATTGATAAAAATTATAATATCATAAGGATTTAAAAAACTTATGAAAAAAGTAAAAAAAGTAAATAATAAAGTGGATATAATATAAACTGAAATATATTTATGGATTTTGAGATTTTAATCTTAATAGATTAGAATAAGTATGTTATGATTAAATGATAGGGTACACGAGCAAATAAGATAAACAGTAGGAGTGATAAATTTTGGAAAATACATTAATAATTATAGATGGAAACTCGATAATTAATAGAGCATTTTATGCATTGCCAGATATGAGTAATAGTGATGGACTTAAAACAAACGCTATATTTGGATTCGTGCGTATGATGTTTAAAATAATAGAAGATTATCAACCGACTCATATGAGTGTGGCATTTGATAAAAAGGCACCAACTTTCAGACATAAACAATATGCTGATTACAAAGCTGGTAGAAAAAAAATGCCTGATGAATTAGGTCAACAATTGGAACCTTTAAAAGAATTATTAGATAAGTTCAATATAAATAGATTGGAACTTGCAGGATATGAAGCTGATGATATAATCGGTACAGTTGCAAAATTAGGAGAAGAAAACAACTTCAAAGTTTACATAGTTACAGGAGATAAAGATGCGATACAATTAGCATCACACAAAACAACAACTTTAATAACTAAAAAAGGTGTTGGTGAAGTTGAAGAATACAACTACGATTCAGTAGTAGAAAGATATGAAATGACACCTACACAGTTTATCGATTTAAAAGGTCTTATGGGAGATAAATCTGATAATATACCAGGTGTACCAGGTGTAGGTGAAAAAACAGGAATAAAACTTCTAAAACAGTACTCAACTATAGAAAATCTTATAGAACATACTGATGAATTAAAAGGAAGTATAAAGAAGAAAATAGAAGAAAATAAAGAGCTAGCTTTAATGAGTAAAGAATTAGCTACTATAATAACAAATGTTCCACTAGATATTAAATTAGAAGATTTAGAATATGGTGATTACAATAAAGACGATGTTATAGAAAAATTCAAGGAATTTGGTTTCACAAGTCTTATTTCAAAATTACTTGAAATGGATGGTGGGGAAACTAGCATAAAAGAAGAAGTAAATTTAAAAGTACAACATCTAGACAACGTAGAAGATTTTATTGAAAAAGCAAAAGAAAATAAAAAAGTAATAATAGATGTTATAGGTAGAGAAGGTAATATACTAGATAAAAAAGTTATAAACGTATTTTTAAGTTTAGATGGAGAAGAAATATACTATATAAATGAAGATGAACTATCAAAAATAGAAAGTCTACTATCAGACTCTGAAATTAAAAAACATGGATACGACTTAAAAGAAGATTATATACTACTTAAACCTTATGAAATAGAATTAAATGCTATGGACTTTGATATAACTATAGCAGAGTATTTAATTGACTCTAAATCTTCTACTTCATATGAATGTAGTGCAATTGCTATGAAATATTTAACTAGAAAAATAAAATCAAAAGAAGATTTACTTGGAAAAGGTGCAAAAGCGAAAAAATTCGACGAAATAGATTTTGATGAACTTTCAGCATATACAGCAGATATAATAAATACAATAGCCTGTGTATATCCAAAAATGGAAGAAAAACTAAAAGAAACTGAAATGGATGGATTATTCTATCATGTTGAAATGCCTCTTGTTGAAGTTTTAGGTTCTATGGAATACATAGGGATGAAAGTTGACAAAGATCAATTAAACGAATTAAAAGAAAAATTCACAACAATAATAAATGAATTAGAAAATGAAATATTTGAATTAGCAGGAGAGCCTTTTAATATAAATTCACCAAAGCAATTAGGTGTAATATTATTTGAAAAATTAGGACTTCCAGTAATTAAAAAGACTAAAACAGGATATTCAACAAATGCAGAAGTTTTAGAAAAACTAAGAGATAAACATGAAATAATAGATAAAATAACAGACTATAGACAAATTGTTAAGTTAAATTCAACTTATGTTGAAGGATTATTAAAAATAATAAATCCTAAAACAGGAAGAATACATTCTTCATTTAACCAAACTATAACAACTACAGGAAGAATTTCTTCTACTGAACCTAATATGCAAAACATACCTGTTAAAACTGAAATGGGTAGAGATATAAGAAAAGTATTTGTAGCAGATAATAATTGTAAATTAGTCGATGCCGATTATTCTCAAGTTGAGCTTAGGGTTTTAGCTCATATGAGTGGCGACGAAAATATGATAGATGCATTTAAACATGGAGAAGATATACATTCAAAAACTGCATCTCAAATATTTGATGTAGATATAAAAGACGTTACAAGTAAACAAAGAATAGAAGCTAAGGCTATAAACTTTGGTATAATCTACGGTAAAACTGATTTTGGTCTTTCTCAAGATTTAAATATACCAGTACCTACTGCAAAAGCATATATTGAAAGTTATTTCAGCAAATATCCAAAAATAAAAGAATTTATGGATAATGCAGTAGAAACTGCTACAGAAACAGGTTATGCAACAACTATACTAAACAGAAGAAGATATATACCAGAAATAAAAGCTAGCAACTTTATTGTAAGAAATCAAGGTAAGAGATTTGCTATGAATGCACCTATTCAAGGTAGTGCTGCAGATATAATAAAAGTAGCTATGGTAAATGTATACAACAAATTAAAAGAAAATGAAATGAAATCTAAACTTATACTTCAAGTACACGATGAGCTTATCGTAGAAGCAGTAGATGAAGAGTTAGAATTAGCTGAAAAGATAGTAAGAGAAGAAATGGAAAATGCACAATCTATGGATGTAAAATTAGATGTAGATTTAAATACAGGTAACTCTTGGTACGAAACAAAGTAGGTGAAAATATGTTAGTATTGGGGCTTACAGGAAATATTGGATGTGGAAAAAGTAGTGTATCTACTATTTTTATGGAAAATAACATAAAAGTAGTAGATGCCGATATAGTAGCTAGGCAAATATTTGACGATAAAAACTTATTAAATGAAGTATTTTCAACTTTTGGTGAGAGTATTAAAAATCAAGATGGAAGTTTAAATAGAAGAGCATTGGGAAATATCGTATTTAACGACGACGAAAAATTAATTCTTCTAAATAATTTAACTCATCCAAAAATAAAACAGAAAATACTATCTAAAGTTGAGGAATATAAAAATCAAGGCGAAAAAATTGTCGTGATAGATGCTGCATTATTAATAGAAGACGATTATATTCCATATATACAAAAATTAATTTTAATAACTTGTAGAAAAGAGATACAGATTAATAGAATTATAGCTAGGGATAACTGTACAAAAGAAGAGGCGATTAGTAGAATAAATTCTCAAATGAGTCAAGAAGAAAAAGTAAAGTTTGCAGATTATATTATCGATAATTCAAATTCATTTGAAGAATTACAAAAGAAAGTTTTAGAGATAATAAGCGTTTTACAAGGAGAAAGAGAGTGAAAAAAAAATTAATCTTAATTCTATTTATTATAATAGTATTGGGGGCAGCTTTATATATAGGAAAAGATGAAGTATATAAATATCTTTATCCTAAAAAATACTCAGATTACGTAGAATTTTATTCAAAAGAATATAATATAGATGAAGATTTAGTTTACAGCATAATAAAAGCAGAAAGTAAATTTAAAAAGGACGCAGTTTCAAGAAGAGGTGCAAAAGGTCTTATGCAAATTGGTGATGGAACGAGAGATTGGGCCATGGAAGAACTTGATATAAAAGACGCAGATATTTTTGAACCTGAAGATAATATAAGAATAGGATGTTGGTATTTAAATAAGCTATATAGAGAATTCGGAGATATAGATTTAGTTATAGCAGCTTATAATGGGGGATCAGGTAATGTAAAGAAATGGTTAGCTGATGAGGCATATAGTCAAGACGGAGAAAATTTACATACTATTCCTTTTAAAGAGACATCTGCTTATGTAGAAAAAGTAAAACATAATTACGAAATGTATAAAAAAATCTATAACTAGAAAGGTACAATAAGATGAAGAAGGTAGTAAAATTAATAAGTCTACTTTTAGCTACGATGGTATTTGTTACAGGGTGTAAATCAGATACTGATGTAAAAAGCAATGAGGTAAAGACATCGAAAAAGACTTCAGAATATATAAACTTAACAATGATAAGGGCGAGTACAATTAATCCTATTTTAAATACGGATAAATCAGTAAGTTATGTATTAGATTTAGTGTATGATAGCCTATTTGAATTAGATGAAAATTATAATATTCAACCTAAACTAGTAGAGTCTTATAGTATTTCATCTAACAACAAAAAAATAGATATAACCCTAAAAGACAATATAAAATGGCATGATGGGGAAAGTCTTACAGCTAAAGATGTTAAGTATACATATGAATTAATAAATGAAAATAAAGATAGTGCTTATAATAGTTTAGTATCAAATATAAGTGGAATAACAGTACATGGAAGCAAAAAACTAACTATAAACTTTAAAGACAGCTATGCATTTTCATTAGAAACTTTAATTTTTCCAATAGTATCAAAAGATAAATTAGATGGATTAAAAACTGATGAATTAAAATTAGCCAAAAATAATTTAGTTGGTTCAGGTGCTTATAAAATAAAAAAATACGAAGACCGAGATTATATGATTTTAGAATTAAATAGTGACTATTATGATTTAAATAAAGATAATAACAAAAAAGAAGTATATGTTAAAATGGTTCCAGATACTGAATCACAAACAGAAATGGTTTTATCTTTAGATAGTGATATAAGTAAGGTTACATTAGGTAGTATAAGTAAATTCACAGACAATGATAATTTTGTAATAAATAAATATCAAGGAAGAAATTATGACTATGTACTGTTTAACTACGACAACAAGTACTTGAATAATCTAGATATAAGAAAAGCTATCTCATTTGCAGTAGATAGAAAGTCTATTATAAAAGATGCTTATTCTGATAGGGCAAAATTAAGTAATTTCCCTTTAAACTCTACATCAGAATACTATGATAGCGACTTAAAACCTCTATCTTATAATACTGAAAATGCTCAAAATTATTTAAAGAAAGCAGTATTATCTTTAGATAATACAGATAACAACACTGCTTCTAGCAAAAGTAATGATACAAATTCAGCAGATTCTACAGACAACAATAAAAATGGTGTAAATTCTATTGAAAACACTAAATCAGAAGATACGAATAAAGTTGCTTCAGATGGTAATATTAAAAATAATACAGAGCAAACTTCTAATAATTCTGAAGATACAACTGCTAAAAATAATACATCAACTGACAAAACTAACAAACAAGAAAAAAGAACATTCAAAGATGTAACACACTCTGAAGTAAAAGAAATGTTAAAAGACATTACATTTAAAATAATAGTAAACAAAAACAATACTGAAAGAGTAAAAGCAGCTAATATCATAAGCAATAATTTAGAAGCAATAGGAATAAAAACAGAAATAAAAGATCTAACTGAAGATGATATGCAAAAAGCATTAAAAGAAAAAGATTATGACTTAGCTCTTATAGGATGTGAATTACCTGCTGTTTCTGATGCTACATATGTACTTAACAAACTTGGATACAGCGATAAAAAATTAGATAAATACATCACACAACTTCAAAATGCAACTTCAGAAGAAGAAATAAAAAGCATATATAAAACTATACAAAAATATGTAAAAGAAAAAGCTATCTTTATAAGTTTTGGTATATTAAATGATTATGTTGTATTAAATGGACGACTAAAAGGTGAATTAAACTCTAATGATTTTGATGTATACTCTGGTATAGATAAAATTAAAATGGACTAATATTATTTTTAAATTGAAAATTATTATTAGTAGAGTTTTTTTATATTATATGCTATAATATACCCATACAGGGTATATATGGAGGTATAAACAATGGAAAAAAAATTATTAATTGAAGGAATGAGTTGTAATCATTGCGTTAACCATGTAAAAACAGCACTAACAGAAGACATAAAAGGTATAGACGTAAAAGAAGTTAATCTAGATGGCAAATATGCTTTAGTAGATATGGCTGATGGAGTTAACGAAGATGAATTAAAAGCTTTAATAGCTGATTTAGGATTTGAATTAAAGGCAATACAATAGATACATATTATCTATAAGGGTTTAAAAATAAAATTAAAAGATCAATTTTATGATTTTTTACAAAAAACTATAAAAAAATGGCCTTAAATAGGTCGTTTTTTTATATTAATACATATTCAATTCTTATTAGAGTAGTAAACTAGATTCATTGGAACTTTTGTGGGTATAAATTCAATGTAATAAATAATATAAAAGCATAATTTGAAATAGAATAGGAAATAAATATATTAAAGGAAAAAATTAAACGAGGTGTAATAATGAACAATATACTAGAACAAGCACAGGCTATAAAAAATGACATAGTAGAATATAGAAGAACTATTCATGAAAATCCAGAAGTTGGAGATACACTACCTAAAACAAAAGCATATGTAATGGATAAATTAAGAGAACTTGGTTATGAACCAAAAGAAATATGCGAAAGTGGAATAGTTGCTACAATAGAAGGTCCAAAACCAGGAAAAACATTCTTATTAAGAGCTGATATGGATGCACTTCCAATGGAAGAAACTCCAAATTGTGATTTCGCATCTAAAAACGGAGCAATGCACTCTTGTGGACATGATATGCATACAGCTATGTTACTTGGAGCTGCTAAATTATTAAGACAAAACCAAGACCAAATAGAAGGAACAGTAAAATTAGTATTCCAACCAGATGAAGAAGGATTTACAGGTGCTAAAAAAATGATAGAAGCAGGCGTTTTAGAAAATCCTAAAGTTGATGCTGCTATGGCAATGCACGTAAACTCAGGAACTCCTTCTAACTTAGTAGTATGCGGATTAGGTACTAGTATAGGTGGATGTAATAGATTCAGAATAGTTGTAAATGGAACTGGATGCCATGGAGCTATGCCTGAAACTGGTGTAGACCCAATATTCATAGCTACTCAAATATATTCTGCTATACAAGAAATAACTAACAGAGAAATAGTTGCTACTCAACCAGTTGTTATAACAATAGGTAAATTTGTTGGTGGAGATGCACCAAACATAATACCAGGTCAAGTTATTATGGAAGGTACTATAAGAACATTAGACAAAGAAGTAGGAGAATATGTATTCAAAAGAATGGGTGAAATAGTTACTTCTACTGCTAAAATGTTCAGAGGAGAAGCTGAATTAATAGAATTATCTTCTGTACCACCACTAGCAAACGACAAAGATTTAGCTAACGAAGTTACTGGTTATGTAAAAGACATAGTAGGTGAACAAGGCGTATTCTTATTTGAAGGTGGCGGAATGGGTTCTGAAGACTTCGCTTCTTATTCTTATGAAGTTCCAAGTTTATACTTAATATTAGGAGCAGGAGCTAAAAACGAAAATCCTTTATATGGTGAACCAATGCACAACACTAAAGTAGTATTCAATGAAGATGTACTTGTAACTGGAGCAGCAATTCACACATATGGAGCTATAAACTGGTTAAAAAACCACAAATAAGCTTATTTAAATAATAAAATATAAAATACTTATTAAAAATAATACAAAACCTGCAAATTTTATATTAGACTTTGCAGGTTTTTGTAATAATAAATACATATAATTACTGTAGAGTTATATATAAATTAAAAGATATAATCTATTCTAAAAATATTACTTAAAATTATAAAATCTAAAAAGTTAATTTAAATTTTATATGATTAGTACAAATTATAAAGGAAGTGAAAATATGAGCATAAAAATTATTACTGATAGTACATCATATATTCCACAAGAATATATTGATAAATACGATATAAAAGTAATATCACTAAATATTGTAATGGATCTTGATAGTAGAAGGGAATTAGATATAGATAATATAACTTTTTACGATGAAATGGATAAAGCTAGTGAGATTCCAAAGTCATCACAACCTATCCCAGAAGAAATGTTAAATACTATGAAGGAAATACTAGATAATGGAGATTCTATAGTAGGTATTTTCTTATCTTCAAAAATGAGTGGTACATATTCAAATGCATGCATGATGAAAAACATATTATTACAAGACTATCCAAATGCTAATATAGAAATAATAGACTCTACTACTAACTGTATGCAGATGGGATTTACAGTTATAGAAGCAGCTCGTGCTGCAAGTGAAGGTAAATCTATAGAAGAAGTTGTAGAAAGAGCAAATTATATTATAAATAATAGTCGTTTCTTATTCACTCCAGAAACCTTAGCATATCTAAAAAAAGGTGGAAGAATAGGAGGGGCATCGGCTTTATTAGGTGGAATATTACAAATAAAACCTATCTTAACCGTAAAAGATGGTGAAACATCAGTATTTAAAAAAGTTAGAACTAGAAAAAAAGCAGTAGATACTTTAGTAGAAACATTTTTACAAGATATCGAAGAAAAAGGGCTTGGCGATGTAATAGTACATTATATCAATTGTGAAGAAGAAGGTGCTAAACTAGCAAAGCTTTTAGAAGAAAAGTTGGGAAGAGAAGTAAAAATGCAATCAATAGGACCTGTTATAGGACTTCATGTTGGACCTGGAAGTATCGGACTGGCTTATTATACAAAATAAATTATAAAAAGGACGATATTTATCGTCCTTTTTATAATTTGCTTTAATTAAGAATATATATTTTATAAAATAAGTCTTTATATAAAACTTAAAACAAATATATAAGACATAAAATATTATATATTGTAAAAAAAGACCTCTA
>OLRJ01001669.1_pt1 | contig 18409 bp, 17 predicted proteins | sample 1672741 | NCBI WGS metagenome assembly OLRJ01 (sample SAMEA3136719, study PRJEB25190) | human gut metagenome | biome: human gut; feature: human-associated habitat; material: faeces | place: Austria | collected 2013
GATTTTTCATTTGTTTCTTTACCTCTTTCCCTCTTTAATTTGATAAAAGATTAATGAATTAATTATAAAGGATGTAAGGTGATTGTGCAACAAACTTTTGAGAAAATCACAATGGATTTTGGAGAACTTTTACCTATGATTGGAAATAGGGTATTCTTTATTGTACAAAAAACTTAGCTTTATATTCCGAAGGACTCATCCCCTCATACTTCCGGAAAATAGAAGAAAAATAAGTGGCATCCTTATACCCCACAGCCTCTGCAATTTCATAAGTAAGCAGATCCGTATTTTGCAGCAGCTCCTTCGCCTTGTGAATGCGCTCCTTGTTGATGTATTCAGTAAGGGAGCCGGAGGTCGCCTTTTTGAAGGTACGGCTTAGGTGGGAAGGAGAAATATGCAGCTCCTGGGCGATCACATCCAGGGAAAGATTTCCAGCCAGATTCTGGGAAATGTACCGGATGGTGTTTTCAATAATGTAATTGGGAACTGCATGGGTATTCAGGCTGTTTTCCCTGGTGTATTCCATAATTACAGAAACGGTGCTCTCCAGGGCAAAAATATCCCGGGATTTCAGAAGCTTTTCCAGATACTCAAGGGGAACTGGCTCCAGCTCTTTTTTTACCAGTACACGGCAGCAGATGTAATAAATCTGGGAGCAGATATTCTTTGCGTCCTGTGAATTGGTAAAGCTGCTTTTAAATTTGGAAAAAATATGGCTGGCAACAGAGCTGGCTTCCTGAAAATCCCAGTTGTTCAGGCTGCTTTCAATCTGATAAAGATTCAGGGAATTTTCTACAGAGAGCTCCGCAGATTCTTCCGAACTGGTGCTTTCAAAAACAGAAATGCACTGTTCACTGTAAAAGTTATGGGTAAGCGCCTGGATCGCTTCGGAAACAGCCGTCTGGAATGCTTCCGGGAACTGGTGAAGGGCGCTGATCCCGGTAAGGATCTCAGAAGAACGGAAGGCTTTTACAATACCGGAGATTTCCCGGCAGTTTTCCAGAATGTATTCCGGAATGGAAGTGCAGGGCTCTGTCTGGAAATAGACATTCAGGATCAGATTGTTATAACGGTAACAGTAGGTATTCTTTTTTTCCTCGATCACGATCTTTTTCAGGGCTGAAAGGTCTGGCTCATCAGAAGACGGCTTAAAAGCTGCCACATAGTAGCAGTTCATATGAAGTCCCAGGGAAAGCAGCTTCTCTTTTAATTCCTCGGTGCAGGGATGATCGGTCAATTCCTGCATTAGCTGGTCCTTTAGGAAAAAAACGCCCTCTTTTGCAATATTTTCCTGCTGCTGAGAGACGATCAGCTGTTTCTGCGCCTCCTGGACAGCAGCAAAAAGCTCTTTTTTATTGGTTGGCTTCAGGATGAAAGAGGTAACGTGGTATTTGATGGCAGTCTGGGCATATTCAAAATCGGCGTATCCCGTTAAGATGATCACCTTTGTCATAGGATAATGTTCGTGAACAAAACGTGCCACCTCCAGTCCATCTGCAGCGGGCATTTTGATGTCTGTGATCACAATATCCACAGGCTGGCTTTTCAGAAATTCTATGGCTTCCATACCGTCAGAAGCGCTCCCCACAACCTGACAGTCAATGGATGCCCAGTTCATATAATTGGAAATACCTTTTCGCATAGTGACTTCATCGTCAACTACTAGAAGTTTAAATATCATGTGAAAACTCCTTTCTTGGAATGTGGAAGGAAACGGTAGTGCACTTGTTTGGAATGCTTGTGATCCTGATTCCCGAATCCGGTCCGTAAAGCAGCTTCAGCCGCTTGTCCAGATTTTTCATGCCAATGTGAGTGTGGCTGTCCTTGTCGGAATGCTGGATGGACTGGATGTCCGGGATCACTTCGAAACCGATTCCGTCGTCAATAATACAGATTTCCAGCATATCGTCATCGCCCTCTATGATCTGGATGATCAGATGACCCTTTCCCTTCTTTGGTTCCAGTCCGTGAACAATTGCATTTTCCACAAGGGGCTGGATGGAAAGGCAGGGGATTTCGCAGGAAAGCACCTGCTCCGGTATCTGGATATCGCAGGAGATCTTATCCTCGAAACGCATTTGCTGAAGGTATACATAAAGCCGTACATATTCCATTTCCTTTGAAATAGAAGTGAAATTATGGTTGCGGGAGAGTGTGTTCATTTTCATCAGGCTTCCAAGTGAGATCACCATCTCGTAAATCTCTTCATTGTCGATCATCTGGGCTTTCCACGCGATAGTGTTGAGCACATTGAAAAGAAAATGGGGATCCATCTGGGACTGAAGGGCGCGGATCTCGGCATTTTTAATAAGAAGTTTCTGCTGGTAAATATCCTGATAATAGGTGTCAAGCTGCAGAAGCATTTGGTTAAAGGACTGTGCCCACACCTGGAATTCCTGATAAAAGCTTTCCGGTGGAAGGGAGCTGCGGTTTCCTTTTGAGATCTCATTGATGTGAAGGATCATGGTATCAATGGGACGGGTAACAGCCCGGGAAATAATAAATGCAGCAAACAGGGCGATAAGAGCCACCGCCAGGGTAACCAGAAGATAGGATTTCAGGGTACTGTTTAGGTTTTCAAGAAGCAGATCCTTTGGGGCAGCCACAGCAGATGTAAGCCCAAGCCGTTCTAAAGACTGGGATGCCATGAAATAATCTTTGCCTCCAAAGTTTTGTTCCTCAAATAATACAGAGCCTTTTTCTGCATTCAGACTGGAGGAAAGAGCCTGAAGGTCCTCTGCTGAAAAATCAGAGTCTGAACTAAGGGAAAATTTCCTGTTAAAAAGCATAATAAACCAGGATGGATCCATGGTCTTGGAACAGTACTCCATCCATTTCCGGGCATTGATGTTGATGACGATCATACCAATCCTGTTTCCGGAGTTGCTGCTGTACAAATTGCGGGCAAAATACATGTTCTGACCGTGAAGCGGGGAGGTATAACACATCAGGTGGGGATCAGAAGCGTCGATGGTATTTTGCAGAAATTCTGAGGTATCATCCACATTTTCCAGAATGCCGGAAGTATAAGTGTGGTAAACAATGTTATGATTGTTATAAATATAGATGGAATCAGTGAAATTTTTCTCAGAAAGAGCAGAACTGTTATAAATATAAGACATCTGCCTCTCTACGGAAAAAGGATGATTGGTTCCGGTTCCCGGATTTTCCAGTGCGTTCTGGATCACCTCATTGGACATAAAAAGGGGAATAATGGAATCAATTGTCTCTACCTGGTCCTGTATGGTATCATTGACCTGGTTTAACTCCCGCACAATGGAGTCGCGGGAAGTCTTTCTTAATATAGAAGATGTTTTGATATAATAAAATCCCACAGATAACAGTAAAACGAATCCCACGATGATCATGATGGTGACCGTGATGAAAAATCTGAGGGAGGGATATTTCTTAGGAGCGTGATCAGCCAAGATGGAAAACCTCCTTATAAAATAATTGCTCCTCATATTATCCCACATTTAAAAAAGTACATCAATTAAATTTACAGGAATGTCATGGATTTTAAAGAAGAGGACAAAATTTTTAAATAGGAAAAAGAAAAAGTGGGAAAAGGGCAAAAAACAGTAGAAATATGCAGGAATTTCCAAGAAACAGCACAAGGACTTTTATTAAAAAAAGGGGCTTTACACGCTATAATACACTCATCAAACAAAACAAGGGAGGAACATCATGAAAAGAAAAATGATTTCTAAAATTATGGCAGCTGCACTGATCGGAACAATGTGTGCAGGCATGGCTGTACCTGTAATGGCTGCAGATGATGAAAAAGTAACTTTAAGTGTGATTAACTATCATGTAGGAACCGACTACGCAGCTGAGTATTATTCCTATCTGTTTGAAGCTTTCCAGCAGACAGAGGAAGGAAAGAACGTAGAGTTCAGCTTTGAAGAAATTCCTACAACAGATGCATTTAACCAGAAGATCAAACTTCTTATCTCCAGCGGAGATCTGCCGGACATCGTTTTCAACGGTGGAAACAACATTATCGAGCTGGCTGCAAAATCCGGAAAGGTAGCAGACCTGACACCTTACCTGGATGCAGATCCGGAGTGGAAATCTCTGTTTGATGAGACATCTCTGGATTTTAACACAGTAGATGGCAAGATTTACGGCATTCCGGTTTCCAAAGAGGTTTCTTATATTTATTATAACAAAGACCTGTTTGAGCAGGCTGGAATCGAGGCTCCGGAAGTTGCATATGCAACCTGGGATGAGTTCTTCGAAGCATGCGATAAGCTGAAAGAAGCAGGAATCACCCCGATCGGAATGGACAGTGCAGATTCCGGATGGCTGACAAACTTGTGGATGAGTGCTCTCATCGGAACTAACGGTGATGCTGGAAATGAGTGGATGAACACCATGTATCCAACAGATTACAACACACCAGAAGTAATTGCAGCAGCAGAGAACATCCAGAAAATGTTCCAGAATTATACAACACCAGATGCTGTTGGCGGAAAATATGATCCAATGGCAACTCATTTCTTCAACAGCGAAGTTGCAATGTTCCCCAACGGACCATGGATGATCCCGGATTTCTCCGAGACAGAGAAAGCTCCGGAAGGCTTCTATGACAAGGTTGGCATCATGCTTCTTCCAGGAAACGGAATGGAAATGGTTCCAACACCTGGTGATATGGTAGGCGCTACCGATCCTGAGAAAATAGAGGCAGCAGTTGCATTCCTGAAATTCGAGACAACACCGGAAAACCAGATCAAGGCTCTGGAAATGACCGGATTACAGCCTGTATCTGATAATCTTGAGGTTCCGGAAACACTTTCCGAGAGCGATCCTCTGATGGCACAGGCTCTTGAAATCCAGGGCAAAGCAGAGGTGACTTACGGACAGAATCAGGCATACTGGTATCAGAATACAATTGATACCTTCTCAACAGAGCTTCCGGAACTGGCATATGGAAACATCACAGCAGAAGAGTTCTGCACAAAACTGTCAGAAGCGGCAGCAAAGAACGTGGAATAATGTAAATAGCCTGTCACCGGCACCAAAACAGCTCTGGTGACAGGCTGTTTTTATGAAATAGGAAATTCCCTATTTCATAAAAGCCCTACCGGACAGGATTCTATTTATAAGGAGAACGAATGAATACAAAAAATAAAAAGATATGGATTTTTCTGTTTACCATTCCCTGTATGATCTTATTTGCACTGGTATATGCGGCTCCGATCATCACTGTTTTCTATACATCTCTGTGTGATTATACCGCTTTTAATTCACCGGCATTTCAAGGAATCAAAAACTTTATTACGATTTTCAGTGACAGCGATTTTATCTGCTCCATCCGAAACACCCTTCTGTGGGTGGTGCTCCAATCTACCATACATGTAGGCGTTGGTCTAGCCATGGCACTTGTTCTTCGAAGAAAGCCAAAGGGATGGAAATTTGCAAGAACAGCGTACATGATTCCCAATATTATTCCTACAGCAGCAACTGGTGTTATGTTTACCCTGCTTTTAAACCCTATGTTCGGAATTGTAAAGCCAATCATGGATTTTCTGGGAATCGACTATGCCATGGTTCCAAATCTGTTCGGAAATTCCAGATATGCATTCTGGACTGTGACTGCAACCTGGATCTTCTATTCTGGATTTAACACCATTATTTTCCTGGCAGAAATGGGTGCTGTAAGCAAAGAGATTTATGAGGCAGCAGCAATTGATGGTGCAACTCCCTGGCAGGCAGACCGCTATATCACATTGCCTTTGATGAGAAATGTGTGCGGAACCTGTGTCACTCTTGCAAGTGTGGCTATGGTATCACAGTTTGACATTATTTACATGACAACAAAAGGCGGACCTGGAACTTCCACCCTGAACCTGCCGATTTATCTGTATAAGGCAGCAACACTGGAAAACAATTATGGAAAAGCAAACGCAGTTGGCGTGGTACAGATCATCATTGGAATCACACTGGTTATCCTGATCAAAGGTCTTTTCCGTGAGAAAAAGGAGGCGGCATAATGAGAAAAACTAGTAACGTAAAAAATGGGATCGCGTCCTTTTTCAAGTATTTCTTTATGATCTTTTTGATCTTTATTTCACTGGCGCCGATCATCTGGGCGTTTTTAAGTTCCTTTAAAACCTATGCAGAGATCAACTCCTCGGCTTTGTCCCTGCCATCCAGCTTTAATCTGGATAACTATAAGGCGGCACTTCAGTACGCGCCGATCCTGAAATATTTCATGAACAGTGTGATTATTGTGGGAATCAGTGTTCTTGTTACGGTGGCTCTGGTTGCAATGTGTGCCTATGTAGTTTCCAGATTTGACTTTAAGCTGAAAACCATGATCGTGCTTTTGATCTCAGCATCCTTAATGCTTCCGGCACAGGCGATTTCCCAGCCATTGTTTGCCATTTTCCAGAAGCTGGGGATTTTTGACACAAAGCCTGGTCTGATCATTGTGTATTCTGCAATGGGCATTCCAATGTCTTTCTTTGTTATGGTCAGCTATTATAAGACCATTTCCACAGCACTTGAGGAATCTGCTTATATTGACGGGGCAACCTTTATCCAGACGTTTTTACATATTATCCTGCCGCTGGCAAAACCGGGCCTTGTGACCATTGCCATGATCCAGTTTATCAACATCTGGAATGAGTTTTACTTTGCACTTATGCTTACAAGCGGCGATCGTGCAAGAACCGTTCCTATCGCATTGAATTATTATATGGGAACCTTTGCAAATAATTATTCAGCGCTGTTTGCGGCAGTTGTGATGACAGTGCTTCCTACCATTGTTTTATTTATTCTTCTGCAGAGACAGGTTATGGAGAGTCTTACTGCAGGAGCTGTGAAAGGATGAGAATATGGATATCAACAAGAAACCAATTTATCCGGTAGAGACCTGGAATGTTACAGAAACGGAATTTTCCAGGGAAACCAATTACCGGAATGAGACAACCTTTGCTTTATCAAACGGATATATCGGTACCAGGGGTACTTTTGAAGAAGGCTATGATTTCTCAGTTGATGAAGGGCTGGAAGGCAACTTTATCAACGGATTTTATGAGAGCGTGGACATTCCTTACGGAGAGTGGAATTATGGATTTCCAACCAAGAGCCAGTCACTTTTGAATCTGCCGGATCTTAAGAAAACAGAAATCTATGCAGATGGAGAGCTGTTTGACATGCGCACCGGCAAGGTGGAGGATTACAGCCGTGTGCTCCATATGAAGGATGGTTACGTGGAAAGAACGCTGACCTGGACTTCTCCTGAGGGGAAAAAGCTGCAGCTTGTGATAAAGCGTTTTGTATCTCTGGCACATAAGAACAGAATGTACCAACAGATCCAGATCACGCCTGTGAATTTTTCTGGGGAAATTCGCATTTGTTCCCATTTAAACGGGGATGTGGAGAATCATACAAGAAAAACAAATCCGCTGATCGGATACGGTCCTTTTGGAAGCAGACTGCATATGGATAAACTTCAGGCTGAAGATGGAGTGCTGTATTATGAAGGTACCACGTTGCAGAGCGGCATGACTGTAGGATGTGGAAGCCAGTACAAAATAGAAGGAGCCGGAGAGGTGGTAACTGTTTTTGGCTCAGATGAGGAAACCAGACATGCTGTGTGCGAAAGCAGAATGGAGGTTCCGGAAAATACTGCCATTACCTGTGAGAAATATATTGTCTATACGTCCAGTCAGGATATGGAGGCTGATAAGCTGGAAGGCTTTGCCCAAAAAGAACTGGAAGAGGCTGCTGAGGATGGCTGGCAGAAGGAATTTCAGGCTCATATGGAGAAAATCCATGAATTCTGGGATGTTTCCGATGTTCAGATTTATGATGATGAGTCACTTCAGCAGGGAATCCGTTTCAACCTGTTTCATATTATGCAGTCTGCCGGAAGAGACGGACGCACAGGAATGGGAGCAAAGGGACTTTCCGGTGAAGGTTATGAGGGGCATTATTTCTGGGATACAGAAATGTATGTGCTTCCAGTGTTTGTATACACGGCACCAGAGCTTGCAAGAAAACTTCTGGAGTACCGTTTTCGTACCTTGGATCAGGCCCGGGACCGCGCAAAGGTTCTTGGACATCCAAAAGGAGCCCTCTATCCATGGCGTACCATCAATGGAGAGGAAGCCTCCACTTATTTTCCGCTTGGTACTGCCCAGTATCACATCAATGCAGATATTGCCTATGCGTTCTGGCTGTATGTAAGTGTTACGGGAGATATGGAGTTTTTTAAGGATATGGCAGCTGAGGTTCTTGTGGAGACTGCGAGAGTCTGGGCTGATGTAGGATATTTTGCAGAGTGCAAGGGCGGAAAGTACTGTATCTGTGCGGTAACGGGACCGGATGAGTACAATGCCATCACAGACAACAACTTTTATACCAACCTTATGGGAAGGGAAAATATCCGCTGCGCGCTGAAATCCCTGGATATGTTAAAAGAGGCTGGAGCGGATGTATATGAGGCCTTTGTTTCCAGAATGGGAATCACAAAAGAGGAGACTGCATATTGGGAAAAAATCGTGGAAAATATGTATTTCCCATATGATGAAAGCCGCCAGGTGTATGCGCTGGATGACCGGTTTATGATGCTTCGCCCCTGGGATGATTCCAGGATCCCGCCGGAAAAGAGACATCTTCTGTATGAGAATTATCATCCTTTATTTGTTTACAGACAGAGAATGTGTAAGCAGGCAGATGCGATTTTCGGACTTTACCTGCACAGCAATTTCTTCAGCAAGGAAGAGCTGAAGCGGAATTATGATTTCTATCAGGAAGTGACACTGCACCATTCCTCTCTTTCCAACTGTGTGTTTGGAATGCTGGCTTGCCAGATAGGATATTATGATGAGGCCTATGAATATTTTGCACAGTCTGCACGAATGGATCTGGATGATTATCATGATAACTTCTATGCAGGAATCCACGCCGCAAATATGGCAGGAACCTGGCAGGCGATCATCAATGGATTTGCAGGTGTGCGGGTGAACGGCGGTGAGCTGGAGCTGCATCCTTATGTTCCGAAGCTGTGGAAGGGCATGCAGTTTAACCTTCTGTACAGGGGAAGCAGACTGAACATTCAGCTTACACATGAAAAAACGAGAATTGAATTGGTGTCAGGAGAAGCGGTTTCCTTAAGGATTAATGAGAAGGAAATCCGTCTGGATACAGGAAAGGGAAGTGTTTATGGAGAAGAAATATAAGGCGGTCTTTTTCGACTGGGACGGCACAGCTGTCCTCAGCCGAAAGGCACCTGTGGAGGAGATTGTTGGGGCAATGGGACCTCTTTTGGACCAGAAGGTAAGTCTGGTGATCGTAAGCGGAACTACTATGGAAAACATAGCCGGTGGAAAGCTGGAGACCTGTTTTACAAAGGAGCAGCTTGCACATCTGTACCTTGGTCTTGGACGGGGAGCCTTTAATTACAGGTATGAAAATGGACAGGAGCTGATTTTCTCGGATATGCTTCCAGATAAAAAGCTGCTGGGGGATATTCACAGGATCTGTTTTGACATTCATATGGAACTTCTGGAAAAGTACGGATTGAATACGGATATTGTATTTTCCAGACCTAATTACTGTAAGATCGATCTGATGGTGGAGAACCAGAGAGGGGATAACCTGTTCATGCAGGAAAATGAGCTGGATATGCTGAAGGACTGCCTGAAAAGGCATGGTGTGGAAGGTGGTCTTCAAGGGCTTCTGGATATTTCTGTGGCAGCTGGAGAACGCTATGGGATTACAGTGAAGCCTACCTGCGATGCCAAGTATCTGGAAGTGGGAATTTCCAGTAAGAGTGATAATGTGGATCGTATTTTGGAGCATTTGCAGAGTGCATATGGAATCTGCCCGGAGGAGTGCAGCTTCTGGGGTGATGAATATGTGGGAATTGAAGAAGGAATTTACGGAAGCGACAGCTTCATGAAGACGGAGAAAACAGAGGGTGGAGATTTCTTTGATGTGTCAGAGGTTCCGGGAAAACGACCGGAAGGAGTGACCAAACTTGGAGGCGGCGTGGAGCAGTTTCTGGGATTTTTGAGGGAGCAGGCAAAGATGGAGTAGGAAAAATAGAAATACCCGGTGGAGAAAATCATTGTTATGAGGTTCTCTTACCGGGTATTTGCGACTTTGAATTTATTTAACAGCGGCCTGTTTGCCAAACAGTGTATTCTTGTACTTGGAAAGTGCGGTGAGAAGCACCATTCCGAAGATTCCGCAGGAAATGACCTCTCCGGCGCCTACAGTAAGCATCATAAGCGGGATTGGAAGGTTGGTGCCATATCCGTAACGAAGTACGAACGGTACCAGAACTGCGTTGGCTACGATTGGTGGAACTGGTGCCAGCCATTTGCTGCTGTTACGAAGCTTGTAGGTAAATACAGCTCCGATGAGGGTTGCAATACTTCCGAATGCAATATCCAGAGGAATGGCGCCGCCAAGCAGGTTGGCCAGGATGCAGCCTACAAAAAGGCCGGGAATGGCAGCTGGTGTGAAGAATGGAAGAATGGTCAGGGCTTCGGAAATTCGAACCTGGATCTCTCCATAGCTAAACGGTGCAAACACCAGTGTCAATACAACATAGACAGCCGCGATCAGCGCTGCCTGCACCAGAAACAGGGTACTCTTGTTTTTCATATTCATTTGTCTCCTTTAGTTTTGTTTTACGAGTGGAAGGTCACGAACACTCGATTCATTTTGCGCCGGGAATCGGCGGAAAAGCCTATAAGACCTTGGTTTTGAGGGCTTTTCAACGGGAACGAGTATAACATATTGGATTCCGATTTTCAAGGGTTTGTCCGAAAAATGTCCGACTTTGGAAAATGGCAAGGTTATTTTGGTAAGGAAGCACTCAAGAACGTTGGGGGATTGGGTGTTTTTATACATATTTATAAAAAGGGAAAAATGAATTTTAGTCAAAAGGAAGCTCTTCTTGGTCATTAAAATAAAAATCTAAATCTTGCCATAGAATATCCTTTTTTTGCAAAATGCCGTTTTTCCATGTATTATAAAGTCCTTTAAAATCTTCATTGTCTTTGTTTTCTTCATAAAGATTTTTGACAGTAGCCCATTCTTTTAATGCTTTTGTTATTGTTGAGTTGTTAAAATGTATAGATACATCTTCTATAGTTACCATATATGGTTCTCTTGTATAGGGATGAGGTTCTAATTCTTCTTGAGTTTTCAGAGATAAACTCATTCCAAGATTTTTTCTTCTAATTCGAATAGATTTCGAAATAAGTCTCCAGTGGTGAATTCTTTTTTGTTGTCTCGTGAATCTGAGATACAGAGTAAATAATCTGTAGAGACACCGAAAATTTCAGACATTTTTATAAGTTCAGGGAGATTTGGAGTTAACGTTCCTTTTTCTAACTTGGAAAGGCGCAGGCACTTTGTCCGGCACATCCTGATAAAGAAGCAAGTTTGACGCTTACTGATGGTAATGATCGGACACTGATTAAATGTCATGCAGGATGTAGTACTGAAGTAGTCGTTATTGCAGCAGGATTAAAGATGGCAGATCTATTTAGTGAAAACAGGCTATCAGAGGAACGCCGGCGAATGTATATAGAGAGCCGAGAAAAAAGAAAAATTGAAGCCGTATACAATTATGTACCAACTAACGGTGAATATGCTTACACAAAAATACGCCTTGAAGGCAAGAAAATGCTTTTCGGAATGCTTAAGGATGAACGGTTTGAATATGGCTTAAAAGGAAGGAGCAAGAAGGAATTCAATGCAATATTTGGAAGTATTCCACGAATAAAAGAAGCCATCGAAAGAAATGAACCGATTTTTATATCTGAGGGTGAAAAGGACGTTAATACACTGATAAAGAAAGGCTATGCTGCCTTTTCATGTGGCGGAGCTAATGATTGGAATAAGAATGTATCAGAACTTTGTAATGGTGCTGAAGTTATTATTCTGTCTGATAATGATGATTCAGGAAAGAAACTGGCAGATACTATTGAAAAAGATTTAAAAGGAATTTCTAAGAGTGTAAAAATAATTGTTCCAATGCCCGATACACCAAAAGCAGATATCTGGCTTATTTGGAAGCGGTATAAAATTGAAGAATAATGAATAAATATGTAATATGCGCGGGAGAAAACCGAAAAGGAGGAATAATATGGAGCCACTAGACGTTGAAAAATATGTAACCGCCACAGCCCAGGTACATGATTTTGCTTACGAAGTAGCGCGTATCCTAGCAGATACCGCAGTCCCGGAATTTTCCAGCGAGCCAATCAATGTTGAGGATGCTGCTAAATTAATTGGACTAAAGCCAGCTCAGATCCGTGCCGGAATCCAATATGGATGGCTGCCTATTGGTATCGCTATAAACAGAGGAAAAATAATTAAAGGAAGAACTAACGTAAGATTAAATTTTGTTATTTTTCCAAGGAAAATCTGGGAAGTAACCGGACATGTCTGGAAAGGAAAAGAAGCATTGAAAAATAAGTAATATGTTAAAAATGACTGCCTATTCCAACAAAGAATAAGGCAGCCAGTAGATAATAAAGAGTTTAATTTCTTCCGCGTTATAAAGAAAAAATATTAAAGTCGATGTATAAATCTTCGTAAATGCCGGCCTTGATGGTATCGGCAAAGGTGTACTGTTCAGAATCGCTGGTATCAAAATTGTAGACCAGGATTAGATTTTTTGCTGGATCTACAATCCAGTATTCACGAACACCTGCAGTTCGGTATTTGAATAGCTTGGTAAAATAGTCCATGCGTCTGCTGCCTGGAGAAACAATTTCAATGATCCAGTCCGGAGCACCGGTACAGCCTTTGTCATTGAGCTTGCTAGTGTCGCAAATAACACTGATATCTGGTTCTACATAATTCCTATCGTCTTCATTCAGAAATACGGCAAATGGGGCAATATAAGGCTCACAGGTACCGCCCTTATTGTCAATGTACTGAGAAATGACTGTAAAGAGCTTACCAGCAATTTTCTGATGGTATCTGCTTGGCGGTGCCATATAGTAGATTTGACCGTCAATCAGCTCCGCACGGGTTCCTTCTGGTAAAGCATAGATATCCTCTATTGTATAGTCTTCACGCTGTGGTAATGACATAGTAACACATCCTTTCTTGGAAAACATTAATAAGTTTCAAGCAAGCATTATGATTGAGATGTTGTTGTTTGTTGGAAGTCAATGACTAAATCATAGCCCATTGCAGAGAGGACTTTTTGGGCGTCTTCAAATCCAAAGTTTTTCTTGTTTAGTAGTTTGGTAAGTCCCTGGGGCTTTATGTTTAACTGTTCGGCAATTTCTCTCTGTGATATTTGTTTTTCAAGCATGAGCTTTTTTATCTCAATAACGATCTGTTCATTATCTTTGTAATGTATGGACATATTGCACCTCCTTTTTACTAAAGTATAATAAAAATAAGGTTATAAGTCAATCTAAAAAGATGAAAAATAATACAAAATATATTACAAAACGGTTAACAAGTAACCCGAAATGGGTTATGATATAATCAGTTCAAGGGAACAGACAACAGCGAAGGGTGAAAACGAAGTAATCGTAAGATGTACCGGAGATGGAGAAAATTGCAAAGGTGTTTTAAAAGAGGGGTGAAATAACCTCTCTTTTTTGTCCGAAAAATGTCCGAGATTGCATAGCGCGTGATGGTACATGATAAAAATAAAAAAGCCTAGAAACGTTGAATTTCCGGGCCTTTTGGACATTGATAAAATATGATAAAACAATCAAAAACAAAGTTTTGTTTTACGAGTGGAAGGTCACGAACACTCGATTCATTTTCGCGTGGCTTTTGGTCAAGCGGCCATGCATGCATGGACATTTGACAAATGCCGCGGAGGCATATACCGGAAGGTATATGGCCTACGCCGGGAATCGGCGGGAAAGCCTATAAGATCTTGGTTTTGAGGGCTTTTCAACGGGCATGAATATAGCACATTTGGGGAAGGAATGCAAGGGGAAATGTAGTTATACTCCATTCTTCGCAATTGTTATATTCAGGGGAAACAAAATGCAAGGGAAAACCATGCACAGAACTGTTTTCCTCTTGCATTTGTATAGGGAGTGTTAAATATTATTGAACAATTACCTGCTTACTTTAGCCTTGGCAGAGAGTCCTTTGCTCTTTAGCAGCCTCTTGTAAGCGGAGAGCTTGCTTTTTGGAACTCTTACTTTCAATTTCTTATAGTTGCTGCGGCCGGCTTTGGTAAAGGCGCTTTTTCCAACTTTATTGGAAGATAATTTCTTGGTCTGGATGGTGACGGAAGTCAGTGCCTTACAATCGTAGAAAGACTTTGCTCCAATGGAGGTAACCTTGGAACCGATCTTTACCGTGCGCAGAGTGCTGCAGCCCTGGAAAGCGCTGGAACCGATGCTTGTAATGTTTCCTGAAATGGTTGCCTGTTTCAGCTTACGGCAGTTTTTAAATGCATTAGAAGCAATTGCAGTTACCTTGTAAGTTTTTCCATTGGCTTTTACCGTGGATGGGATTTTGGCAGCGGTAATATTGCGGGAACGCGGTTTCTTTAAAGTGACGGTGGAACCGGATTTATTAACTGTGTAAACATTATAAGCGTCGTTGAACGTTTTTACGGTTGTCTGCGGCTTATTAGTGCTATTGTTATTACTATTGCTGTTATTGGCAGACACAATCTGGAAGGTTAAGGTAATAGTTCCATAATAACCGTTTTTACCAGTAATCTTCATGGTGGCAGTTCCGGCCTTTATGTTGTTGTCATAAGACACGGAATAGTGGGTGGTTCCGTCAAGCTTCTGGTTTCCAAGCGTGATCGTCAGAGCGGGTGTGATCGGGGAACCTGTATAATTGTAAGATTTCTGTAATCCGGTCACTTTGGCTTCTGTAATATCGCAGGCATAACGGAGACCGTTTTTCTTAGCATAGGTAATCGCATAAGAATTGTATGGGGCGTGGATGGTGGCGTAATTGACATGCTCATCATTACCCCACCAGTAACTTCCTGTCCATACAAAGTCTTCTCCAATACTGATTACGCTGGCTGGCAGTGTGACTGTTCGAAGATTTTCACAGTAAGCGAAGGCTTCCTTCCCGATTTTTTGCACGCCTTTTTCAATCTCAACTTCTTCCAGGACGGGAAGGGAAGCAAATGCATTATCTGAGATACTGGTAATACCTGTTTTGATCACAATTTTCTTTACTTTATTCTGAATGGATTTCCATGATGTTTCGTTGGTAAAGAAATAGCCATACTGAGTGGAAGATACCGGCTGGCGGTAGTGTTCATCCTTGGAGATGGAAATAGCACCCTGACCGGAAATGGTGAGAACTCCGTTCTTAAAACTCCAGGAAGCGTTGTCACCGGCAACCTGATAGCTCTTTTTGGATGCTGTGCCGCTGGAAGAATCAATGGAATAAAAGTTTACCGTATTTGCATTAGAGGCATAATAAACAACTTTGGAATCTTTAACTACTGGCTGGCAATCGGAGATTGGAGCTACTGTTGTAAATTCTTTGCTGATGGTGTTGCCTTTTCCGTCTACAAAAAGGTAATGCAGTGTACTGGAAGAAAGGTTGTCATCATCTGCATATTTTTCGTTTTCCGGATCCACATATTCTTCCCAGGAAATCATGAAACGGTTGTCGCTGATCTTGGTGATCTTTACACCCATAAAGCTTTTTCCATTGTTGGTAAAGTCGGTGAGCTGGCGTGTCACCGTAGCCTTCTGGGAAAAATCAGATGTAGGCGTGACAGTGAGGTAAATATTATGTGGGGTATCCTCGGTTACCTGGTCATATTTAGACTGGTCGATGGAGGTTCCAATACACAATACATGATCCGAAGAAACGGCCATACCGTCTACACTTGCATAACAGTTAAGAGCCCACACTGAAGTACGGGAACCGCCATATGGAAATAGTTCAATGGTAGTCTCCTCAAGGGTATCTCTGTCGTATCGGGAAAGCTTGGTGCAGCGTGAGCCTTCACTTTGCTCCAGCACATACATGTAGTTATCTTTGGATTTAATATACTGGGCAAAAGAGTGCCATAGGTCACAGGAAACAATCTTTCCAGTCATAGAAGACTGATCGACCTGGATCATGAGAAATCCCTGATGTCCCTGTCCGACGGATTCATCCACATATCCCTGATGACCGGTAACGATATAGAGCTTTCCGTTATTTTCACTCATTTCCACACAGCCATAATCAAATGGGTAACGGACTTCCCCACCAAAAAGATCGGGATTACTTGTAATAGAAGCTGCGCCATTTCGTTTCCAGTTTTTGTCATAGCGGATGACACGGATCACTTCTGCTGTATCGTCTTCTGTAGTGTTGCTCTGTCCTTCTACCAGATAATAGCCGTCAGAGCCAGCATAAAAACCACCCCATAATGGCAGTTCCAGGGCAATCTCTTTCCGGCTTTTGATCTGAAGGTGATTGTCGTAATACTCGATTCCCACAGCTGTTTTCTTATAGAAGACCCGCATGTATCCATCAGAAACGGGAACCAGATCTGAAGTGCGTCTCAAGCTGACATTCAGATTGTCCTGTGCAGCCGGGGCAAGTGAATCAGCTGCCTTTGCAGGCTGGAAAAACACAGTCAGACAAAGGAACAGAGAACAAAATAGAAACAACAAAGTGGTTAATTTCTTTGTCTTTTTCATAGTTTCCTCCTTATTATATTGTTGAAATTTATAGCTATAATGTTATTATAATAAATGGCAGAATGATTTACAATACGACATGAAAAAAATCAGGAGGAAAGTAATGAAATATCAAAATCCCATTATTTCCGGATATAATCCAGACCCTTCTATTTGCAGAGTGGGAGATGACTTTTATCTTGTAAACTCAACTTTCGAATTTTACCCGGGAGTGCCGGTTTATCACAGTAAGAACCTGGTGAACTGGGAACTGATCAATTATTGTCTGAAAGATAAGGAGCGGCTTTATCTGGATGGGGCGCGGTCATCTGGGGGAATTTATGCGCCAATGCTCTGTTACCACGAGGGTGAGTTTTTTATGACGACCACCAATGTGTCACATAAGGGGCATTTGATCGTACATACCAGTGATATTTATGGGGAGTGGTCTAAGCCGGTATGGATTGACCAGGGAGGAATTGATCCTACCCTGTTGTTTGACGGTGAGGATGTTTACTTTGCTTCTACGTCCAGAGACAAAGAGGGCAGAGATGGTATTTTTATGTGCAAAATTGATCCATACACGGGAGAAAAGCTGTCTGAGAGCGTGTGTATCAGCCATGGCTGCGGTGGAATCTGTCCGGAGGGACCGCATATTTATAAGCTGAATGGAAAATACTATCTGCTGCTTGCAGAGGGTGGTACAGAATATGGGCACATGGTTACCATGCAAAGAGCGGATTCTCCTTTTGGACCTTATGAGCCATGTCCGCATAACCCTATTCTCAGCCACAAGGATAATCCGGATGGTTCTATTGCCTGCACCGGGCATGCGGATCTGGAAGTGGATCAGAATGGAAACTGGTGGCTGGTCTGCCTGGGAATCCGGCCGTCCTGTACTCCGCAGCGCGGATTGAAGCTTCACCATCTGGGAAGGGAGACATTCTTAAGCCCTGTAATTTGGGATGAAGAGGGTTGGCCGGTTGTTGGAAATGACGGCAGAATTGCGCTGGAGATGGATGGACCACTTCCTGGTGCAGTACAGCCGGTGTGTAGAGATTTTGCAGATGATTTTTCAGAAGAGAAATTTAGTCTCCATTATAACTGGGTTCGAAATCCGCATATGGAAAATTATGTGCGGGATACAGCTGCAAGACAGTTGATCCTAAAAGGCTCGGATGTGACCTTAAATGATACAGATACACCTACCTGGATCGGAATCCGGCAGAAGGCGTTTGAGATTGAGGCAGATGTTGTGGTGAGCCTGGCAGAACCTGGTGAAAAACAGGAATTTTCGGATCCTTGCCCTGGTAAAAATAATGACTCTGAGGCGTCAAAAAGAGTCGGTCTTGGTGCCTTTTACAATCAATTTTATCATTATGAAATCTACCTTACTAGAGAACAGGGACAGTACAAAGTCTGCCTTGCAAAGCACATTCACGACATGTTTGCACGAACAGCAGAAGCAGTAGTTGCTTCTGGGAAAAATATCCATCTTCGGATTACCAGTGATCCGCTGAACTATGATTTCTGGTACAGCAAAGACGGAGAACATTATGAGAAGCTGGGAGGCGGATCTACTGCTGGACTGGCTACGGAAGGAACCATGTATATGAGCTTTACCGGAACTTATATTGGAATGTTCGCGGAGAATGAGGTGGGATATTTTAGAAATTTTGCAGTGAAAGTAAACAAAAATTAGTTAAAGGAATTGCTATTTTGTGGGTTAAAAGTTGTTCAAAGCGGACGCATTCGGACAATGGGTATTACTCACTCACCGGCGCAACGCTACGATGAAC
>OLRJ01001676.1_pt1 | contig 18375 bp, 16 predicted proteins | sample 1672741 | NCBI WGS metagenome assembly OLRJ01 (sample SAMEA3136719, study PRJEB25190) | human gut metagenome | biome: human gut; feature: human-associated habitat; material: faeces | place: Austria | collected 2013
TGCAGAAAGCAAACATGGAGATCGGAATCGCTTTTGTAGATCAGATCTCCCATACTGTTCCTGTAGAAAATTCCATCCGGATCAAGACCAGGAGTGTCATGGGAACCGAGATTCCTCTTGTGGAATACGATAAAAAAGCCGGCAATACACCGACCTACGCCTACTACAGCACCAAGCTGTCCCTGGACGAGGCCAAAGCAGCCTTCGAGCGTGTAAAAGAGCTGTCCATCCAGCTCTCCATGATCGAAAACGCTGCCATCCGTCTTGCCACCAACATCAAAAAAACACAGAAGCGTGCCAACGCCCTGAAGAACATCACCATCCCCAGATATGAAACTCTCACCAGGGATATTACCAATGCCCTGGAAGAAAAAGAGCGCGAAGAGTTTACCCGTCTGAAGGTGATTAAACGAATGAAACAGGGAGGATAAAAAACGGTTATCCACACTTATCCACACCTGAAAATGACTTTTCAACACTTTACAGTGCCCGTTTTATCCGGGCACTGTTCTTTTTTTGCCCACATTTCCATACATCTGATAGTGTTCCTTTTAAATAGATTAGTTTCACAAGAATTTATTTATTATTTTCTGATTATTTGTTTTTATTATTTTGAATTATGTCTTTTTCGCAAAACATTCTATGATATTTAGAATTTAAAAATGTCAATAGTTTTAAAAATATTTTTAACGTTTTTTACATATTTATCATTTTATACAAAACATACGTTTTATTTTATTTATGTAAATCAGGTCATCCACATTGTTATCCTTGTGGATAATGTGGATAATTTTGTGTATAACTTGATTATTAGCGGATTTGCGGATTTTTGTCATGTGGAAAACTTTTTGGAAAGTTTTTCACTTATCCACCATGATTCGACAGGTTTTGTGCATATTGCCAGAATGGTATTTTTCAGTCCGATTATGCCCGCAATTGCCCGCAGTCAGGTAAATGTTCTTAAACCGTATGCCTATTGACATCTCGCTCATTTTTTGTTAATGTGAAAGCACTAAAACAACGTGTGGATTTTTCAGTTCCGACTTTTTTCGCCACACAATCTGCCCCATTCAGAAGGGACAGGTTGTGTGGCTTTTATTGTGTAAAAAAGCACGCTCTGTTTTCCACACCTGATATTCATACAATTCTGATATAAAGGAGAATTTTTCATGAACGACACATTTATGAAGGAAAAGCCTGTAGGCCCGTTGCTGGCATCCATGGCTCTGCCTATGGTCTTTTCCATGCTTGTAAACTCGCTGTACAACATTGTGGACAGTTTCTTTGTAGCGCAGATCAGTGAACAGGCCATGGCTGCCCTTTCCCTTGTCTATCCGGTTCAGAACATGATCAACGCTGTTGCCATCGGCTTTGGAATCGGAATTAACGCCAGAGTCTCCTACCACCTTGGTGCAGGGAACAAAAAAATGGCGGACACAGCCGCAACCCACGGTTTTCTTCTGTCCGTAATCCACGGCATCCTGATGACCGTAATCAGCATTGCCGTTATGCCCGCATTCCTTCGGATGTACACGCAGGATGAAACCGTAATCCGGATGGGACTGGAATATTCCACCATCGTTTTTCTGTTTTCCACAGTGATCGCCATCAGCCTGTTCTTCGAAAAACTTTTCCAGGCTGTAGGACGGATGAAAGTGTCTATGATCGCCCTGCTGGTGGGATGTATCAGTAACATTATCCTGGACCCGTTCCTGATCTGGGGAATCGGCTTTTTCCCGAAACTGGGGATCCGTGGTGCGGCTCTGGCCACCGGTATCGGCCAGGCGCTCACCATTGTAGTGTATATGGCCTTTTATATCCTGAAACCGATTCCGGTACGCGTGACACCAAAAGCCCTGAGAGCAAGCAAAGAAACGGATCTGAGCCTGTATGCCATTGGTGTTCCCGCAATCCTGAACCTGGCACTGCCATCGTTCCTGATCTCTTTTCTGAACTCCGTGCTGGCCGCCTACTCAGACAGCTACGTAGTGATCCTTGGCATTTATTACAAGCTGCAGACTTTCCTGTATCTGCCGGCTAACGGCATCATCCAGGGCATGCGCCCGCTGATCGGCTACAACTTCGGAGCCCGGGAGATGAAGCGCGTGAAAAAGATCTTCCGGCTTACCCTGGAGTCCAGCTGTGTGATCATGCTCCTTGGTACTGTTATCTGCCTTCTGGCATCCGGACAGCTTATGGGACTTTTCACCACCACCCCGGAAACCATTGCCGCCGGTTCCAAAGCCCTTAAGATCATCAGTGCCGGTTTTCTGGTCTCCGCAATATCCGTCACCACTTCCGGAGCTATGGAAGGGCTCGGAAAAGGCACGCAGTCCCTTGTAATTTCCCTTTTCCGCTACGTCATCGTTATCATGCCCGTAGCCTGGCTTTTATCCCGCTTCCTGGGTCCCACAGGCGTATGGAACTCATTCTGGATCACAGAGGTATTTACAGCCGCAATATCTGTCATGGTTTACCGGAAAACCCTGAAAAAAGCATAGTATGATCCACAGAAAAAAGACTTCGGTTCCACCCGTCTCAACACAGGCAAAACCGAAGTCTTTTCTTATCTGTCACTTATTCTCTATTCCACAAACGTACCAACTGCAGCCGGAGTACGGTAACTATAATCGGAAACCTTGATCCCCGTAGCCGCTGTACTGGCATGAACGATCTTGCCATCACCAATATAAAGAGCCACATGGTCAATCCCGCCATCCCCATAAAAAACCAGATCCCCAACTTCAATATTGGAAACATCCTTCTTCTCGGAAGCCGCACACTGAGCCGCCGCAACACGAGGCAGTTCATACCCGAACTCTGCAAACACAGACATCACAAACCCCGAACAATCCGCCCCGTTCGTCAGACTCGTACCACCATAAACATAAGGATTCCCAACAAACTGCAATGCAAAATCCACAATCTCCTGCCGCTTCGCCAACCGCTCTTCCTCAGCCTTACGGGCAGCCTCCTCAGCAGCCTTACGCTCCTCTTCCGCTTTACGGGCAGCCTCCGCCGCCGTCTCAGCCTCAAGCCTCTCCTGTGCAATCACCTCAGCCTCCGCCTTCGCTTCCTGATACTCCTGCACCTCAGAAACCGTCTTATCCGCCAGAGCACTGGCCAAAGCAGAAATAGAATCCGCCCCGTCCGAGAAATCATCCTCCATGGAAAGCTCCTCCACCACTCCATCCGTCACCGAACTGACATCCTCAGCAGCAAAAACAGAACACGGAACCGCCCCCACAAGAACAGCACTCAGAACAACAGCAGCAAATTTCTTATAAAACATAAAAATAAAACTCCTCTCAGAAAACCACGCAGCAACCCATACACTCATTCAGTCAGACATACACAATCCATTTCGCCACGCTCATCACTCGGTCATTTGTTACAATTTTGTTAATTTTGTTACACAAGTGTGTATCCTACCATAAAAACTTACACCTGTCAAACCCTTTCACAAAACCTTCACACACTAAATCCGCCATCCAACGCAACGCCAACACCCCACTCCGTACAAAAAAGAGCATCCCCTGCAGCCCATACCCAGGCCACAAGGAACACTCTCCCAACTTCCGTCAAACAAATATAAAAATATAATCAGATATAACTCATAAACCCCTTCCCAACAACCTCACTACTCTTAGTAACCATCAAAAACGCCTGCGGATCCACCTCATCAATAAACCTCTGCAGCAACACCGCCTGTCCCACATCAACCACAGTCAGAATAATCTTCTTATCCTTATGGGTATAAACACCCTCCCCATGATAAACCGTAGCACTCCGGTTCAACTCCTTCATAATAAACTCACAAATTACATCCGGCTTACTGGAAATAATCGTAAAATACTTATTCAGCTTCATCCTCTCAATCGACTTATCAATCAACAACGTCTTAGCCATAAGCCCCAGCACAGAACAAAGCCCCGTAGTAAGATCAAACACCATAAACGAAACAACAACAATCGCACAATCCACCAAAAACAGTGCACCCGAAATATTCATAGTCGAATACTTCTTAATAATCATCGCCACAATATCCGTACCGCCACCCGAAGCATTCTCAAAAAACAGCAACGCCGCAGCCAGTGCCGGCAGAATAATCGCAAAACAAAGCTCCAGCATAATATTCCCGGTCAGAGCCTTATCCATTGGAAAAACCTTCTCAAACACATTCAGAAGCAAAGAAGAAACAACCGTAACATAAGCCGTCTTTACTCCAAAATCCCGTCCAAGAATAATAAACCCAATCACCAGCAAAATAAGATTAATCACCAGGTTGATCTGAGCAGACGTCATCGGAATAAAATGCGAAAATACAACCGCCATACCCGAAACACCACCAAAGGAAAAATTATTCGGGAACTTAAACACATAAATCCCCACATCCATCAGAACAACAGCAAATGTGATAATGATATACTCCATCATACGCTTTGGTATCAGATTTTTCATTAAAAAATATCCTCCTGATCTCCTCAAATAATTTTCACCGGTAACTACCGGTCAAAACCAGCAATCCCCTCATCCTCTTCGTTTATCATACCTTATATCACCAAAAATGCAAATAAAAAAAGACAGAGAAAAATACATTTCCCTGTCCCTTATATCAACGATCACGATCAACCACAGCTTACAGCCCGAAAAACCTCTCCAGAAATTCCGCCACACCATCATGATCGTTATCTCCGGTCACCTCATTAGCTGCATCCTTTACATACTGTTTGGAATTGCCCATAGCAACACCAATACCTGCACCCTCCAGCATTTCCAGATCATTCTCATTATCTCCGAAAGCGATCACATGCATCCGGTCAATACCAAGCTTTGTGCGAAGCATAGCAAGACCCACACCCTTGTCCACGCCTGCTGCATTAAACTCCGCATTGCCGCTGATGGAAGTAGTCACTGCCACATCATCCAGATCCTTCCATTTCTCACGAAGTGCCCTGCTAGTCTCCATATCATCAAAATAAATATTGATCTTCTCTGCCTGATCCAGAATATCTTTCTGATGATAAAAATCCTTAACATATACATGTCTGCTGAGAAAATAATCTACAAAAGTTTTTTCCAGCAGATCTTTGTCTGCTACAGATGCCACATAATCTCTGGCATCCGCATCAGAATAGGCGATTCCGTTTGCATAAGCCTCTGCGATCCAGCCTTTTGCGCCGCTGTTTTCCACATCCTTCAGGATTTTGCTTACCATTCCTTTTGGCATGGTTTTTCGCCAGATCATCTCATTTTTATCGTAATCCCAGACAACACAGCCGTTTTCCACGATTCCCCATTTCACACCCCGAAGCACAGAAAACTCCCGGGGGATCAGCTCTCTGGTCCTTCCGGTTGCCGGTACCACATAATGTCCGTCATCGATCAGCCGCTGCAGAACATTTCTGTTCCTCTCGGAAATCTTATTCTCACTGTTCAGAAGAGTTCCGTCCATATCCACTGCAATGATATATTTTTCCATAATTTCCTCCTGTTTGTCTTTTCCTCACAGGCAAAAAGCGCATCTGCACTGCACCCGGATATCCTTTGGCAGTACAGATACGCACAAATACTCATACCTGCTGTCTGTAAAGCAGACACTTTTCTTCCGCTTTACTACATATACAACAGCTCAGGAATTACCGGATCCTCATCATAAACGCCTCATATGGCCTTAAATCCGCTTTGATCCCTGTTCTGTCCTTATAGTTTGTGATCTTAATGTCCTCTTTATCGGACACATATTTCACAAGACCTTCTGTACTTACCGTATCCTCAGAAAGGTTTGCCACCACGATCCACTGCTCTTTGTCGGAAGTTCTTAAATATGCAAAGATCTTCTCGTCTTCCGGAAGAAGGAGCTGATAGTCACCTTCTGTGAGAAGCTCTTCCTCATGACGAAGACAGATCAGATCCTTATAATAATAAAACACGGAATCATTTTTTTCCAGAGCTTTTTTTACATTGATCTCCTGATAGCGGTCGGAAAGGCGGAACCATGGCTTACCGTTTGTAAAGCCTGCGTTCTCACTGTCATCCCACTGCATCGGAACTCTGGCATTGTCACGGCTCTTGTTCCATACAGCCTTGCGGAAATCATCTTCAGAGATGGTTTTGTTCTTAATAACAAGATCCTGGTATGCGTTACGCACCTCGATATCCTCGTATTCACCCAGCGGGAACTGTACATTTGTCATACCGATCTCCTCACCCTGATATACATAAGGAGTTCCCTGCATGCCGTGGAGAACAGTAGCGTAAGCTTTTGCACATTCCTCACGGTAAGTGGTATCATTTCCCCATCTGGAGATCACACGTGGCTGGTCATGGTTTTCGAAGTACAGAGCATTCCAGCCCTTCCCATAAAGCTTGTTCTGCCACTGGGTCATCACACGTTTCAGCTCTCGGAGATCAAAAGGTTTCAGCGCCCACTTGCGGTTTACAGAACCTGGGATACGGTCGATATTCATATGCTCGAATGTGAAGATCATGTTCAGCTCTTCCCTCGTCGGATCTGTGAAAAGTCTTGCAACTTCCGGTGTGGAACCTGGCGCCTCACCTACCGTCATACAGTCATATTTTGAAAGCACCTCCCGGTTCATCTCATGGATAAACTCATGAAGTCTTGGTCCGTTGCTGTGATATTTTCCTGTGTAATACTTACGGTCATCAGTCTTCGGGTAATCCGGGAAGGACTGGTCTTTGGAGATGGATGCGATTACGTCCATACGCCATCCGTCAGCTCCTTTATCCATCCAGAATTTCATCAGATCATAGATTTCCTTACGGACAGTTTTATTTTCCCAGTTGAGGTCCGGCTGTTTTTTGCTGTAGAAATGAAGGTAATACTGGCCACGCTCCTCGTCATATTCCCAGGCGCTTCCGCAGAAGCTGGAGCCCCAGTTGTTTGGCTCACTGCCATCTGCTTTCGGGTCTTTCCAGATGTAATAATCACTGTATTTGTTGTCTTTTGACTTCCGGCTTTCCACAAACCATGCATGCTCATCGGAAGTATGGTTGACAACAAGATCCAGAACGATCTTGATACCATGCTCATGAGCTTTTTGGATCAGCTCATTCATGTCCTCGTTACTTCCGAAACCTGCGTAGATCTTCCGGTAATCACTGATATCGTAACCGTTGTCGTCCTGTGGGGAGTCAAAAACAGGACTAAGCCAGATCACATCGATCCCAAGGTTCTGAAGGTAGGGGAGTTTTTCAATAATGCCCTGGAGATCGCCGAAGCCGTCTCCGTTGGAGTCCTTAAAGCTTCTTGGATAAATCTGATATACAACGGAATTCTTCCACCAATCTTTCATTTTCTGTGTCTCCTTCGTTTTTGTTCAAATATAACTGTCTGTTTCAGGAGCAGTTATGCTAATTTAACTTTTTTCAAGCTTTTTTATAGGCGGACCATCGGGCCCGCCTTTTTGCAGTTCTGATTTTATCCTTATCTTTAAGGCTTATGCAATTCCGAGAAGAGAGAGAAGGATGCTCAGGATGATAACACCAATGATCAGAACTGTGATGCTGATATTTTTCTTTTTCAGCAGATAGTAGCACAGAAGAGTCAGTCCAAGAGGAACGATGCCGACAAAGATCTGGTCCAGCATGTTCTGGAGATTCAGAACAGATTCACCCTTCATGGTGAGTTCATAAGTGGAATTAAAGGTTACCATGCTGGCAGTCATGCCGCCGACCATGATCAGACCTACAATGCTGGCAGCCTTTGTCAGGATGTTCATAAGACCGCTTGCATAAACCTTCTGGATGTATTCGGAACCAAGCTTGTATCCCAGGAATGTTCCGTAATATTTCACAAGAATAGACGGAATGTTGAAAAGAAGCAGGAACACGATCGGTGCCAGAACGTTTCCGGATGCACCAAGTCCTACTGCGATTCCGGCTGCGATTACACGGAGAACGCCCCAGAAAATGGAATCACCGATACCGGCCAGAGGTCCCATCAGGGAAGATTTCACCGCATTGATGGAGCTTGCATCAAAATCCTTCTGCTCGCTGTTTTTCTTCTCCATGGATGCCACAAGACCCATGATGAATGTAGATAAGGTGATGGTTGTATTGAAGTAAGACATACTTCTTGTGAGGGCAGCTTTTTTGCCTTCCTCATCGTTTTTGTAAAATTTATTGATAAAAGGCATCAGGGAATAACAGAAACCGGAAGCTCCCTGTTTTGCCGGGCTTACTGCCGCATACAGAGTAAAGGAACGCCAGAACGCTTTTCTCAGCATTTTTCTTTCATCTGCAGGAATGGATTTCGTTAAATTACTCATGAGAAAAATTCCTCCTCTTCTTCGTCAAGATATTCGTCAGAACCACCGGCCGGTGAAACTGCTACTCTCTGTGCTGCAAGCTGGTTCAGCTTGTAATCGTTCATACCAATGGAAATGGCAATGATCACACCGATCACGGCAAGGGCGATCAGCGGAAGGTTTAAGTATGCTGCAAGGACAAATCCCAGGAAGTAGAACATGCAGATCTTGTTGTCCCAGAGCATTTTCATCAGCATCGCCATACCTACTGCCGGAAGAAGTCCACCGCAGACGGTCAGACCGTTCATAACAACATCCGGGATCGCATCCAGAAGTGCGCTGACTGCGTCAGATCCGAACAGGATTCCGAAGAATGCGAACAGGGAATACAAAAACCAGTTTACGGCCCAGAGTCCGTAATGAAGGGCGATGATCTGTTTCTCCTTGCCCTCTGCTGCCAGACGGTCGAAAGTTTTTGCAAACATACCTACAATAAAGATGTAGAGAACGGTCTTGATCTGAAGACCAAGGATACCAATTGGAAGTGCCAGTGTCAGGGCTACCTCAGAACCTTTGCCCAGCATGATGGCAAAAGCAGTTCCTACGGCTGTGGCGATTCCGGGTTCTGCCGCGGAAGCACCTCCGATGTTTACAACTCCCATAAATACGGCTTCCAGTGAAGCTCCGATGATCACTCCTGTATGAAGATCTCCAAGAAACAGACCTACCAGCGGTCCGATGACGATCGGACGGTTCAGCATGGTAAATCCGATCAGCTCTGCACCGCCGACACAAATAAATACGGCAAGTGCTACAAGAAATGCGTTTAACATTTTTTCTTTCCTCCCTTTTTTGTTACGTTTTACTTATTCAGTGGATACTCACATTCCACGATCTGCATTCAGATAATTATTACGTTCATTCTTTTTGATATGCGTCAGTTTAATTTATCCAGCACATCCTTCACAAGCTTCTGCTCATCATTCGGTACCTGCTGCATACAGGTCTTCGGTTCAAGGGCAACCAGGTCTTTCAGTGCCTGCTGCTCTGCTTTTGTCAGCATGATGGTCGGTGTCAGGACAAGTTTCTCGGAAACATCGATTCCGTCGAAACGTCCGGTATTTCCTACATTGAGAAATCCGATTTCGCCAACGCTCTGTCTTATTTTCAGGGCATCTTTTACTGTTCTTGTAAGAACCAGAATACGCATCCTGGATGCTTTCGGATTATTTAAGATACGGATGGCTTCATCCACCGGTTTGATCAGGGATTTGATTCCGCCCGGTACTGCCATTTTCAGTGCCATCTTCTGGGTATTGTCGTTGGCTGCCTCATCATTGGCTACTACGATTCCCTGTACTGCCAGCTGTTTGGTCCAGGTCATGGCAACCTGTCCGTGAATCAGACGGTCATCTACACGAAGTGCGGTGATCTTTGCTGTGGAATTGTCGTAGGACTGCGGGATCGGTGCTTTTTTCGGTGCGGATTTCTCTGCAGCTGGTGCAGTATTTTCTTTTGCCGGAGATTTTTTCTCCCCGCCCAGATCTACCACCTGAAGTTCTTCCCTTGCGTCATCGATGAACTCCTGGACCTCTTCCTCTGTTACATCGTCATCTGCCATCATCACCTGCATCAGGACAGGAAGGTTGGTTCCTGTGATCAGCGTAACATTTTCTTTCTGGCTGTATCCCAGAAGTTTCTGGTTTACGCTTCCTCCCATCAGGTCTGTGAAAACGAAAATCCTGTCGTTTTCATGCTGCGCGAAATATTCTTCAAACTTTTTCTCCACATTGTCTTCCGGTGTTACATAAGCGTCGATGGTTGTGATCTCGGCCATTTTTCCAACGATCAGTTCTGCTGTGTAACGGATACCGGAGGCCATTTTTCCATGTGTGGCGATTAGAATCTGTTTCATCTGGTATTCACTCCTTCTGTACTCTTTCCCTTTGGTTATGTACCTAACCTTTATGTCCACACTATAACATCAAAGGCAGGTTATGTAAATAGGTTATGTACATAACCTATTATTGTGACAAGTTCAAATTTATGGTTTTGTGCAGGTTTCACATAGAAAATTTTACCAAAAAAGCCGAAAATACTCTGGCTGTCAGATACTGACAGTTCCCGTATATTTCGGCTTTTGACATTTTTATTCTGTTTAATTCTCATCCTGCGGCTGTACCGACTTCCTGGGGATCAGGGTGACCGGAAGTTCGATCTCATTCTCACGCTCTTTCTCCACACCGTTGATCCGCTCCATCAGGATTTCCACGGCAAGGGAAGCTTTCTGCTCCACATTCTGGCTGATGGTAGTAAGCCTTGGCACGGAAAATTCCGCATAGCTGATGTTATCGTATCCCGCGATTCCAATCTCCTCCGGGATCTTCAATCCACGGCTGCTGAAAAAGCTGATCGCCTCCAATGCATAAAGGTCTGACAGGAAAAACAGGGCAGTCTTCGGTTTTTTCCGCTGGATCAGCCACGCATAGCTTTCTTTTCGTTTGGCGTAGTTCATTCCAAGAGCGGTAAACTGCACCTTCTGCTTTTTTCCTGCAAATTCTTTCGCTGCGCGTTGGGCTCCCATGTAACGGAAATGATCCACGCCATTGTCACGGCCTGCACAGACCTGGATATGCTCATAGCCGCATTCCAGGAGATATTTTGTCATAAGGTAACCGCCGCTCTCATCGTCCAGTCCAATATTCAGGACATGGTTTTCCTGGCCTGCATCAAGCTCGCCGTAGGCATCAATGGAAACGATGGGCTTATTGATCAGCTGATAGATTTTTTCGCAGTTGCTTTTGCTGAAAGAGATAGCAATGACGCCGTCCACATCCCAGCCCATGACCATCTGAAAGATTTTGTCCGTATCCTTTGCCGAATAGAGCATCAGATAGTATCCAAGTTCCTGGACGTATTTTTCAATAAAACCAATGATCTTTCCATAAAAAGGATCTCCGATAACAGAATCCTTGAAGTCTTTATGATAATTGATCACAACTGCGATCAGCTGAGACTTCTCCTTATTGAGAACTCTCAGTCCCATTTTTTGGACATATCCCATTTCCCGGATAAGATTCTCGATCTTCTCAATGTTGGCAGGAGATACTTTTTTTGTTTTTCCATGTATGACGTTGGAAACAGTTGTTGTGCTTACACCTGCTCTCTGCGCGATTTCCTTAATGGTTGCCATTGTCTGTCCTCCAGAGATATTTCTGTGCGGAAGCCACTGCATTGGCTCCGTCTGAAACAGCAGTTACTACCTGGCGAAGTGCCTTGGTTCGGATATCTCCCGCTGCAAAAACCCCAGGTGCGCTAGTAACACCTTCTTCTCCTGCACAGATATATCCGTTCTCATCCAGCTTAAGCTGGTCTTTTACAAGTGCCGTACTGGGAACAATGCCCACTGCGATAAAGACACCGTCTGCTTCCAGTTCCCGTTCTTCCCCGGTTTTTACATTGCGGATCTTAAGACCTGTCACTTCCTCCTGTCCCAGGATCTCCTGGGGAATGCTGTCCCACACCATTTCTATATTTTCGCAGGCAAAAACCTTCTCCTGAAGAGCCTTATCCGCCCGAAGCGTATCACGGCGATGGACAAGATATACTTTTTCACAGAGGCCGGAAAGAAAAACCGCATCTTCTGCAGCCACGTTTCCGCCACCAACTACCACTGCAATCCTGTCCTTGTAAAAAGCTCCGTCACAGGTAGCACAGTAGGAAACTCCAAGACCGCCAAGGTCATCTTCTCCCGGAATATCCAGCTTCCGATGCTCCGCCCCAAATGCAAGGATCAGTGTTTTTGCCTGGTATTCATGCTTTTTTGTGCGGATTGTCTTAATATCTCCGGAAATATTTTCCAAAGAAAGGATCTTCTCGCGCTGCGGTTCCAATCCCAGTTTCCGGGCATGCTCCCCGAAGGCTTCTCCCAGATCCATACCTGAGATTCCCGGCATTCCCGGATAATTATCCACCTCATAGGTAGCTGTGATCTGACCGCCCGGTGCGAAATTTTTATCGATCCATATGGTATTTAATCGGGCCCTTGACGCATAGATCGCCGCCGTGATCCCTGCCGGACCTCCGCCTAAAATTGCAAGATCATAGATATCGCTCATGTTATTTCTCCATTTTCAGGTCGAACGGATAATACAACACCATCCTCCGCAACATTTCGGAAAGTAACATCATTCTTCATGCACTTATAACTGAGGAATCTTGTCTGTGCTCATGATCCGCTGACACTTTATGATTTTATACGGAATAGCCATTCCATAGTTTCCATTTTTGTATATTTCCGCTCACATAATATCATAGATTCCGTAATTTTCCAATATGATAGAACAAAGCGCCGCTCTGAAAGGACGTTACTGTTTATTTCGAGGCCAGCAACATACTCTGCGGAATATTGCCTGTAAACAGTAATGAAAGATGTCTTATGCCTCTTAAAATAAGGAAAAATAAATCCTCTCTTTTCATCATCCTGCTTCTTATTCTGACATTACTCACCGGCCTTACTGCCGGCTATTTTTCCGCTCATGGGATCACGGAAAACGGAAATTTCGAAGCTTTTTCCAGGAAAGTTTTTCAAAATGAAGTCTCCGGCAGCACCCTCACCCTCCACTATACCCTTGCACATCCGGAAAAACAGGGCATCCCGCGGAAAAAAGCAACTCTTGGAACCATCCCGACAGACATGAAAAATACATATCAGATCTGCAGCCAGTACGAAAAAAAGCTGAAATCTTTCCGCTACAGCTGTCTTTCCACGAAAAATCAGCTGACCCTGGATTCCATGCTCCTCTATTATCATACGGAAAAATCTCTGGGCGACAATTATCTTCTCCAGGAACCACTTGGGCCAAGTCTTGGTATTCAGGCCCAGCTTCCGGTACTTCTGGCAGAATATGCCTTTTATGAAAATCAGGATATTACCGATTATCTCAACCTTCTTACCACCATCCGGCCTTACTTTCAGAGCATCCTGAAATTTGAGAAAAAGAAATCCGAAGCCGGGTTCTTTATGAGCGACACTACACTGGACCGGGTTCTGGCACAATGCAGCGCTTTTATCCAGAATCCGGACAACAGCTATATGCTGAATATTTTTCAGAAAAAGCTCTCGGATTATGGAAAACTTTCCGCATCAGAACAGAACGCTCTGATCCTGACTCACAAAAGTCTTATGAAAACAGAAGTCATTCCTGCCTATCAGGAACTTATGACCGGGCTGGAAGCTTTGCGTGGCACAGGGAAAAACAATCGTGGCCTAACTTATTTTAAGGGAGGAAAAGCCTACTATCTCTATCTTCTCCAGAGCCAGACCGGTTCTTACGTTCCTGTAAAACAAATGGAAAAACGTCTCTCCAGACAGCTTTCCAGCGAGATCGGCATCGCAGGAACCATGCTCCGCAAAAAACCGGAACTTCTGACTATACTCAACCAGGGAATCACTTTCAAAAAAATGAAACCCGCCCAGATGCTGAACGCCCTTCAGCAGAAGATCCAGGCAGATTTTCCAGCCCTTGCAGATGTCACTTTTGAACTCCGCACAGTCCACGATTCCATGAAAGATTACTTAAGTCCTGCCTTTTATCTCACACCACCCATGGATACCGGAACCCCTAACGTGATCTACATAAATCCGGCTGCCAGTTACCAGGAACTGGAGCTTTTTACCACACTGGCACACGAAGGATTTCCAGGACACCTTTACCAGACTGTCACCTTCCAACGCCAGAATCCCTCCGGAATCCGGAATCTCCTCTGCACCTCCGGTTTTGCGGAAGGATGGGCCACCTATGTTGAGCCCTTTGCCTACCAGTACGCGGCCGATTATATTCAGGATCCTTCTGCCACAGAACTTGCCAGGATCTCCTGGCTGAACCGCAGCATCAACTTATGTATGTACTCCCTTCTGGACATTGAGATACACTACAACGGCTGGACCCAGGCCGAAGCCGCCAGCTTTCTGAAAGCCTTTGGCATCAAAGACAGCACCGTTGTCTCCGAGATCTACCAGTATATCCTGGAAACCCCAGGGAATTATCTGAAATACTACTGGGGCTACTTAAGTCTTCTGGACCTACGCACCTCCGAACAGAACCGCCTCGGCCAGGATTTCGATCTGAAAAAATTCCACAGCCAGGTGCTGAAAATCGGCGGTGTACAGTTCCCGGTGCTGGAGAAGTATATTGATGCGGAATTTTAACCAAATCAAGTAAGTCCCCTGCGGGGTTGCGAAAAGCGATAAGCAGTGGGTGGGGACTTGCTTGTATCAGGAGGAGTTATTTGGTTATGAGCAAGTAGCGAAGCGGATTGCGAATATCCGCTTGACCTCTTTACTCCAGCCCCGCAAAAAACAGCTCATAAAAATCATCTTCACCCTCAAGCATCGGAGAATTCTCCCCGCCACCATTGGTGCTCCGCTTCATAGCCGCATAAAACTCTTCCCCCGCCGCGATCAGATCCATCTCATAAACCGGAACCCCAAGCTCCCGGCACTTTTTACAGAAGGCAGCCAGCGGCTCCTTCTCCTTACGGGTAGCCAGCAAAACCTCCCGAAGCGCCGGGTCCCTGCGGGCCTTTTCCTTCAGATTATCAAGCATCTCCACAACTTCCATCCAACTCACTCTCCCTTCACACAATCTCTAAACAGAACATCCAGTTCCGGAAGCTCCCTCTTCAGAGAAACCAGCTTCCCATCCCTGGTAAAACAATGCTTCGAAGAAGCCACCGTACAGACCTCGCCCCTGGTCACATTAAAAAACTCATAATCCAGTTCCAGAACCGCACCACTATACTTTCTCACCGAAACCGAAATCTCCACCACATCATCAAAAAGCACCGGCTTCTTATAAGAAACCGAAACCCCCGCAACCGGAGAAACGATCCCCCTCTTCTCCACCTCGCCATAACCAAAACCCATCTCTTTCATAAAATCAATCCGGGCCTCTTCCATCCATTTCACATAATTGGAATGATGGATAATCCCCATCTGATCCGTCTCATGATACTGCGCCTTACGCCTGTAAACACCCATGCCTGTATCCTTTCTTCTGTAAAAATCTGATATTCTATATAAAAACGTCTGCTTTATTTCTTACAAACCATACTCTTTATACATCTTAAATATATCACACAAGATCTCGAAAATTCCACTACAATTCGACAAATCGACAGCAAAGCGCCTCGGCTTTCTCCGTCTTCATCGAACAGATGGAAATTTTTTTGCTTTTCAAAGCTGAGAAAATAGCGAGGGGGAAAGCACTCATAGTTGCGAAGCCCGCTTTTCCCCCTCGCGCTCCCCCTTTCCGGGCACGCAAATTGCTCTAGGTTGTGGAGATGTGTTCAGGTACTGGCGGGGCGATGGATGCTGCGGTATTGGCCATGAAACGCTGTGCCGATTTACTTCTTCCGGTCAGTCACTTACTCCCATCAAATCACAAGGAAACTCAGCCTATCATTCACAACCAAACTACCGACTCGCCACCCCGCTCCTCACGCCCTGAACCTCACAGCCCGAGCAGCCACCCACACTTCCCGTCTTGAAAAACCAGCTCGGGCGTACGTTCACCATCCACCACCCTCTTCCCACGAAAAAAAAAATCTGCTATAATACAACCACGCAATAACAAAGCGGACATTCACAAACCAATTACATTCAAAAAATCCAAAGAAAGACAAGGTAAACCATAAATGAACTTCCAACCCAACATCAAAATCCCCGACTCCCTCAAACGAGTCTTCAAAAGAGAATCCACCCATACCCCTCTCCAAGAGCCCAGGCGTCCCATCAAACGCAACCCCAAGGACAACATTCCGTTAAACTTCCGCGAACGCAGCAACGCCCGCATAAGCCTTCTGGCATCCATCGTTGTCCTTGCCATCCTGGTACTTTTCTTCAATCAGCTGGACTATCGCCTTATCCGCAAACCAGCCATTGATGCCCAAAAAAAGGCCGCTGCAATAAAAGAAAAACAGGAAGCAGCTGCCACTACCGGAGAAGTCACCACAGCCTCCGTCATTGCAGTAGGCGACAACCTATACCACCAGAGCCTCATAGACGCAGGCGCATCCTCTGACGGCAACTGGAACTACGACAAAATCTACACCCACATCCAGGACGCCATCAAAGACGCAGACATCAAAATGATCGACCAGGAAACCGTCTTCACAACCGATCACGACAGCGTAAGCTCCTACCCCTCCTTCGCAACCCCGACTGAAGTAGGAGACGCCATCGTCAAAGTCGGATTCAACGTAGTAGAATCCGCCAACAACCACATTGATGACTTCGGAGAAGGCTTCCTCACCGACACATTAAATTTCTGGAAAACCAACTATCCGGATGTCACACTTCTCGGAATCCACGACTCCCAGGAAGATGCCGACACTGTAAAAATCCGCGAAGTAAACGGTATCAAAATCGCATTTCTCGATTACACCTACGGCACAAACGTAGGCGGAATCGAAGGAAAAGATTACATGATCGACATGATCCGCAAGGACAAAATCACAACCATGATCCAGAAAGCCAAACAGCAGGCCGATTGCATCATCTTCGTAGCACACTGGGGCACCGAAGACGAAACCATGCCAAACGAATACGAAAAACAATGGGCAGCCTATCTCATGGAACAGGGTGTAAACGTCATCATCGGCGGCCACCCACATGTACTTCAGCCATACGGCCGCCTTACCGATGATAATGGCAATGAAGCTGTCGTTTTCTACTCTCTGGGAAATTTCGTATCCACCCAACAGAAACTGGAAGAGCTCCTTGGCGGAATGGCAAAATTCACCATCCAGAAAACGGTAAAAGATGGCAAAACTTCCATCGAGATTCTGACACCAACCGTAGAACCTCTGGTCATGCATTACAACAGCGATGCCGGAGAATTTGGGCCATACATGCTTTCTGACTACACAGAAGAACTAGCATCCCAGAACGGTGTCCAGAAGTACATTGGTTCCGGTGTATTCACCCTGGACAACCTGAAAAAGAAATTTAATGAAATCATGTCCATGAATGTTACTCCATCCACAGGAACCAATCTTCTGGATGTAACCATTGATACTGACCTGAACATGATTGATGCTTCCGGAAATATCGTAGAAGACACCGATTCCATCACAGCAGAAAAATATTATGCGGACAAAGGAATTGACATTAATTCCGAAAATTTCAACTCTGCAGACAATAATTCCGGCAGCACAGATGGATCCTCGGATGGCACCTCCGATGATGGCTCGGATTCTTACGATGACAGCAGCTATGACGATGATTCCTACGATGATAGTTCTTACGACGATTCCTATGATGACTCCTACTATGACAGCGAAGAATAACTTGTATTAATTCCAGATAAAAACACCGGAGATCAGAATGTCTCATCTTCCAATGACATTCCGATCCCCGGTATTTTTTATTTTCTATTTTTTTGTCAGAACTTCACCACCTGTTTCATCCCCTGTATCACCAGCATACTTAATCCTGACAATCCATAAACGGTCAGAAGCTCTCCCATTTTAAGTGTCTGCACTGCAAAAAATCCATGCAGCACCGGAACCATAAGTACCACTGTAAGAAGTACAAATCCAGCCAGAAATGCCCCCTGCATAAAACGGTTATTAAAAAATTCTCCGGTAAAAATCACCGGTTTTTTCGCCTTACAATTATATCCGTGAAGCAATCTTGACAGGCACAGCACCGCAAACGCCATAGTACCTGCCAGCACTTTATTTCCATCCCGATATCCAATCAGAAATGCCGCCAGCACCACAGCACCGATCACACCGCCTTCCACTCCAATGCGGATCAGGAAATCTTTTGTAAGAATGGATTCCTTTACGGGCCTGGGCTTTTCTCCCATCACATCATGATGGCAAGGTTCCAGCCCCAGCGCAATGGCCGGCAGGCTGTCTGTAAGCAGATTGATAAACAGCAGATGCACCGGCGCAAAAGGAACCGGTAAGCTCATCAGTGAAGCCACAATCACTACCAGAATTGCCGCAAAATTTCCGGCAAGAAGAAACTGTATAGCTTTTTTGATATTTTCATAAATATTTCGTCCACTCTCCACAGCCTTGATGATCGTGG
>OLRJ01001683.1_pt1 | contig 18321 bp, 14 predicted proteins | sample 1672741 | NCBI WGS metagenome assembly OLRJ01 (sample SAMEA3136719, study PRJEB25190) | human gut metagenome | biome: human gut; feature: human-associated habitat; material: faeces | place: Austria | collected 2013
TAACGGTCGGCTGTCCACCTTCCATAACAGCTACACAGCTGTTTGTTGTACCTAAGTCAATACCAATGATTTTTCCCATGATAATTTTCCTCCTGTTTTTATATATTCAAAATTGTTATAAATGTCTGCTTCGCAGCCGCTTCCTTTTCTCTTTAAGGAAGCTCGATTCACTAAATTCGTCTCTCCTTACAGTCGGACTCATTAAGTTCCTTCGAGCGACCTTCTCACTAAATTCAAACTTCGCATTCTGCTCGTTTTCATTAAGTGTTCTAGGTCAGTTTGCGACTTTAACCATGCTGTGGCGAACTACGAATCCTTTATAGGTGTATCCTTTCTGGAGTTCCTCTACAACCATGTTGTCTTCTACGGATTCGTCCTCCACATGCATCACTGCATTGTGTACATCCGGATTGAACTCCTTGCCTACAGCTTCGATGGGTTCTACTCCCAGGCCTTCCAATGTACTGGTAAGCTGCTTGTAAATCTTTTCCATGCCTTCTGCAAAAGGATCATTCTCCGGAGCCTGTGCAAGGCCTCTCTCAAAGTTATCAACCACCGGAAGTATCTTCTCGATTATTTCCTTTGCTCCGATTATATACATACTGGATTTTTCTTTTTCAGTGCGCTTACGGAAGTTATCAAACTCAGCCATGCTGCGTTTCAGCCTGTCTGTAAGATCTTCCACCTGCTGTTCCAGTTTATTGTCTTTTTTCTTTTTTCCAAAGAAAGACGTCTTGTTTTTTGTTTCCTTATCGTCTTCAGCCGGAGTTTCCTCTGTTTCCGGTTCGCTTCCTGCTGTTGCTTCCGGAGACTCCTCCACTGGCTCTGTTACTGCTTCCGGATCCGGAACAGTCTTTTCCTTTTCCTCAGCCACACCAGCTTCGTTTTTGTTAATTTCTGACACTTTTGTTCTACCGCCTTTCTATTTCTTCAGCTGCTAATTATCTTCGCCGCTGTTTTTCTTAAAAACCTGATCCAGCTCTGTTTTCAGAGTCTTCAGGCTGTTTACTACATTTTCATAATCCATACGCTTCGGTCCTACAATACCGATCGTACCATGCATTCCGTCGCCCAGCTCATAAGTAGCTGTAACAACACTGCAGTCCTTCATGGTGGCAATCGGAAGTTCGTCTCCGATATACACCTGAACTCCGGTATTCTCTCCATCTGCCATCCGGTCTTTTACAAGATCCACAAGTTCCTGTTTTTCCTCGAAAGCAGATATCAGCTCCGTTGCTTTTGTTTTATCAGAAAGCTCCGGATACTTGAAGAAGTTCGTTGCACCTGACGTATAAATCTCCATATCATCTTCGTCTACCTGAATGGTGGCTGCTACCGCATCCAAAACCCTTGCTACCAGACCACTGTGGATCCCTGCCTGTTCTTTCAGTCTGGCGATCATTCCCAGATTGATGTCCTGAATAGGAAGTCCGTTAAGGTTAGTATTCAGGAGAAGATTCAGCTTCAGGATTGTCTCATCATCCATCTCTTCATTCAGATTGATGATCTGATTCCGGATGACATTTCCCTCACATACCACAACAGCTACCAGCTGCAGTTCATTAACTCTGGACAGCTGAATGAATTTCAGCTTGCTGCCACTGTACTGAGGAACGGAGACCATGGTTGCGTAATTGGTGTTGGAAGCCAGAACCTTCGCTACTTTCTTAAGTACTTTTTCCATCTTGTCTGTCTTCTCTATCATCAGATTACGGATCTCTTCAATCTCGTCTTCCTTTTCCCGCATCAGTTCATCCACATAAAGCCGATAGCCTTTGTCAGAAGGGATTCTTCCTGCTGACGTATGAGGTTGAACGATATATCCCAGGTCTGTCAGGTCTGACATTTCATTCCGGATCGTTGCTGAGCTGACATTCAGATCCCCATCTTTGGATATGGTTCTGGATCCTACTGGTTCACCTGTTTCCATGTATGTCTTGATGATCGCTTTTAAAATTTTCTTTTTGCGGTCTGTCAAAACCTCATCCATGTTCCCAGCTCCTTTCCGATTTAGTTATTAGCACTCGATGTTCATGAGTGCTAACATCTATATTGTTAAGATAGCACTGTTGTAAACATTTGTCAACATCTAATTGTGAATTTTCCTTAAAAATAAAAGAGCAGCCGAAAAAATCGACTGCCTGCTTTTATCAGATACCGCTGTTGCGGATAACTTCTATTACTTCCTGGATTTTTTCTGGTGGAAGTACAAGAGCAAAACGCACATATCCTTCTCCATGAGGACCAAAGCTTGCTCCCGGAGTTACAATGACACCGGCTTTTTCCATAAGTTCCATGCAGAATGCCATACTGTCAGTACGTCCTCCCGGGATTTTGGCCCATACAAACATAGTTCCCTTTCCATTAGGAAGATCCCAGCCAATGCTTCTGAGTCCCTGGCAGAGAGCATCTCTTCTTTCCTGATACATCTGGCACTGTTCCTGTACACTTTCCAGCGGACCTCTCAGAGCTGCAATGGCTGCTTTTTGAATAGGAAGGAACATACCGAAGTCAATCTGGCTTCTTAGCTTGCGAAGTGCTGCGATCACATCCGGACGGCCTACCAGAAAACTAATACGTGCACCGGTTACATTGAAAGATTTGGACAGGCTGAAAAATTCTACGCCCACTTCTCTGGCTCCCGGTACTGCCAGAAAACTTCCACCATGTGCGCCGTCATAAATAATATCACTGTAAGCATTGTCATGAATGATCAGAATATCATATTTATTGGCAAACTCGATGATTTCCTCATAAAGTCCCGGTGTTGCAATGCTTCCTACCGGATTGGCCGGCAGGGATACGATCATATATTTCGCCTTTCTGGCAACTTCCTCAGGGATATCCTTTACATATGGAAGGAAATCATGTTCTGCTACCAGTGGATAATAATATGGCCTGGCTCCTGCCATAAGGCTTCCTGCTGCAAAGACAGGATAACATGGATCTGGAAGGAGTACGGTATCTCCCTCATCGCAGAGTGCCATACCAAGATGTCCCATTCCCTCCTGGCTTCCATAAACGCTCATAACCATATCCGGAGTCAGTTCCACATCAAAACGCTTCTTATAGTAATCACACACTGCATCCAGAAGTTCCGGCAGATCACGAAGGCTGTACTTCCAGCTGTCATCATCCATAGCTGCCTCTGCCAGTGCCTTCTTGATATGCTCCGGTGTCTTGAAATCCGGTGTTCCAACACTCATATTATATATTTTCATTCCCTGCTGCTCCAGTTCCATGCGCCGGTTATTCAGTGCAGCAAAGATTTCCTCTCCAAATCTGTCCAGTCTCTTTGAAAACTGCATAATCTATCCTTCTTTCGTTTTTATCGTTACGGTTATGACAGTAACTTTTAATATTTTATCACCTGATTTGTCACTGTACAAGAGGAAAGTGGGATTTTGAAATATTATTTTCGATGATTCATTACTGTGAATGACATAAGCAGTAACACTATTCATCCATTTCTTCCAGACTCTTCTTCAGTTCTACCATTTTATCCCGAAGTTCTGCTGCCTGTTCAAAGTTCAGATCTGCTGCTGCTGCACGCATCTGTTTCTCTACTTTGCGTATCAGACCCTGCAGTTCTTTCCTGCTCATGGATTCCGGATCTTTCTGGAGACGGTCTTCTGTCTCAGCAACAGCTTTGGATACGGTGATAAGATCACGTACAGCTTTCTTGATTGTAGTAGGTGTGATTCCATGTTCTTTGTTGTAGGCTTCCTGAATTGTTCTTCTTCGTTCGGTTTCCTCGATGGCCTTTTTCATGGAATCTGTCATTACATCTGCATACATGATCACATGACCTTCACTGTTTCGTGCGGCACGCCCGATGGTCTGGATCAGTGAAACTTCTGAACGGAGGAAACCTTCTTTGTCTGCATCCAGAATCGCCACCAGGGTGATCTCCGGAATATCCAGACCTTCTCTGAGAAGGTTGATACCTACCAGTACATCAAAAACATCCAGGCGCATATCCCTGATAATCTGTGCCCTCTCCAGCGTATCAATGTCTGAATGCAGATATCTGACCCGAATTCCTACATCCTTCATATAATCGGTAAGATCTTCTGCCATCCTCTTGGTAAGGGTAGTAATCAGTACTTTGTGACCTTTTTCTGTTTCTTTGTTTACCTCTCCGATCAGATCATCGATCTGTCCTTCTACAGGACGAACTTCTACCTTCGGATCCAGAAGTCCTGTTGGACGGATGATCTGTTCTGCACGAAGAAGTTCATGTTCTGCCTCATACTGTCCCGGGGTAGCAGATACGAACATTACCTGATCCAGTTTGTTTTCAAATTCATCAAAGCTTAAGGGACGGTTGTCCTTTGCAGAGGGCAGGCGGAACCCATAGTCTACCAGAGTCTGCTTCCTGCTCTGGTCGCCTGCATACATACCGCCTACCTGAGAAACTGTCTTGTGGGACTCATCTATGATAAGAAGGAAATCGTCTTTAAAATAATCCATCAGCGTATAGGGGGGCTGCCCCGGCGCAAGGCCTGTCAGATGCCGGGAATAATTCTCAATGCCGGAACAGAATCCTGTTTCTTTCATCATTTCCACGTCAAAGTTGGTACGTTCTGCTATTCGCTGTGCTTCCAGAAGTTTGTCTTCACTTTTGAAATAAGCTACCTGTTCTTTCATTTCTTCCAGAATAGCATCTGCCGCACGCTTGATCTGTTCCTGCGGCACTACATAATGAGATGCCGGAAAAATCGCCGCATGTTGCTGGATGCTCTTTATTTCTCCGGTAAGCACATCAATCTCTGTGATCCTGTCGATCTCGTCTCCAAAAAACTCCACCCGGATAGCTCTGTCTGTGGAGTTGGCAGGAAATATCTCCAGTACGTCTCCTCTGACCCTGAAAGTGCCTCGGTGAAAGTCCATTTCGTTTCTGTTATACTGGATATCAATAAGCTGTTTGATCACATCATCTCTGTCTTTCCGCATTCCGGGACGCAGGGAGATCATCATATCAAAAAATTCTTGAGGAGCACCCAGTCCGTAAATACAGGATACCGATGAGATCACCACCACATCCCTTCGTTCGCAGAGAGCTGCCGTAGCAGACAGACGCAGCTTGTCAATCTCGTCATTGGTAGATGCATCTTTGGCAATATAAGTATCTGTAGATGGCACATAAGCCTCCGGCTGGTAATAATCATAATAGGAGACAAAATATTCCACTGCGTTCTCAGGGAAGAATTCCTTAAACTCACCGTAAAGTTGTGCTGCCAGTGTTTTATTGTGGGCAAGTACCAAAGTTGGCTTGTTTAACTGGGCGATGACGTTCGCCATGGTGAAGGTCTTACCGGAACCGGTCACACCCAGCAAAGTCTCGAACTGGTTGCCTTCTTTGAAGCCTTTGACCAGTTTTTCGATTGCCTGAGGCTGGTCACCGGTCGGTTTGTATTCGGAATGTAATTCAAAATGATCCATGTGATTTCTCCTGCTTTAAATAAATTTCTTTTATCAAGAATTGAGATAGATTTCTTTTTGTATCGTTGTGTTCTCAGTATATCATTCCCCATAAAAAAAGTACAGAACAAATCGAATATCTGTTCTGTACTTCTTTTAATTTTATTACAAATACTTATTGAAACATTTTGTACCGTTATTTTTACTGTTCACGGTCTTTTCAGTGATCTTTATTTTCTTTCATATACGGTCATTCCCCCCAGAATGGTCATATCAACCTTTGTGGTTTTAATATCATCCGGATGTATCTTATAGATATCTTTTTCCAGAATCACAAAATCCGCATGTTTGCCCACCTCAATGGTTCCGTTCTCTTCTTCTGTATAAGAAGCATAGGCAGCATATTTTGTAAAAAGTTTTACAGCCTCATCCACAGTCAGCTTTTCGGAAGGGAGCCACCCTTCCTCCGGCTGTCCGTCGATATTTTTACGTGTCACTGCAAAATAAATATTTTCCATGGAATCAAAACTTACCACCGGTGCATCAGATCCACCAGAAGCATGGATTCCCAGATCCAGCATGGTTTTCCATGCATAGATTCCTTCCATGCGATGTGCACCAATGGCAGGTTCTACTGTATTCATATCCAGATCCACAAAAACCGGCTGGATATAAGCCAGAATGTCCTCTTCTGCCATTTCTTTCAGAATACGTGGATTGGTGATCTGGCAGTGCACGATACCATGACGACCTTTGACGTTCGATTTACGATATGGTGAATTTTTGATCGCCTTTATTACCATATCCATAGCTCTGTCGCCAATACAATGTACCGCTGCCTGCATCTGATTCTGATCAAACAATTCAAACAGTCCGTTCAGTTCTTCCTGACTGAAAATGATGATTCCTGTATTATCCGGATCATCTTCATAGGGTTCATTCATGGCTGCTGTACGGGCTCCCAGAGAGCCATCCTGTATCAGTTTCACCGGTCCGATAGTAAAATGTTCCCCCTTCTGGCCTGTACGGTAACCTTCCTTAATAAAATTCCTGACATCTTCTGCCCTTTCAAAAAGGCACTGTTCATAGTGACGGATGTTCAGTTCTCCTCTGTGATCCAGTGCCTGGAACGCAGCCATCGTTCTTTTCCAGTTTTTCCCCGGAAGGGCAGCCAGGTCATCCGACTGTACCCCTGTAAATCCACTTTCATTTAATTTCTGTGCACTGTATTTAATATAATTTTCTACTTCTTCCTGTGCAGGTGCATCCAGTACTGAATAATAAAACTGTACTGCATTTTCTTTGATAAGACCGGTCTTAAGATCCACATCTCTGGCAATCTCATCAAATTCTCTGATCTTCTGTAGTTTCTCAAGACCAGGTGTATTACATACTGCAACATGGCCGCACACTCTTACCATGATAATAGGAATCTCTGAAGAAATTCCATCCAGGTCTTTTTTGCAGGGATAACGGGGAACCTCAAAATGTTCTTCGTTCCAGCCTCTGCAGTACAGCCAGCTTAATTTTCCTTTGTTGTCCCGGATCTTTTTTCTTGCAGCCTCCAGCATATCTTCCACGCTTCTGCAGTCAAAAAGCTTCACAGAGTTTTCCACATATGCGTAGTTAAGCATATGCATATGTGAATCTACAAAACCAGGAAGAAGCAGTCTTCCCTGAAGGTCTGTTCTGTCTTTACATGAAATTGCCTCTGCGTCTCTGTTACTTCCCACAAAAGCAATCCTGCCATCTTTGATTCCTACTGCTTCTGCTACTGTATCCTGATCATCCAATGTACGGATACATCCGTTAAAAAAAATCCTGTCCACTTTTATTCTCCTTCTCTGAGAATCCCTGTTGTTATTTCTCTGTTATTGCCTGTTCTTTTATTATTTCTGTTCTTTTGCTTTTTTGTCTTCATAGAAAAGCTCAAAATCTTCATCTACTTTACCAATTCCCATATAACGGGCTTTGTAGTCCTTCAGAAGTTTGAAGAACGTACCACTTAACAGAAACAGTGTAGCTACATTTACGAAAGTAGGGAACACTGTGGTAAAATCAGCAATCACCCAAAGCTGTGCAGGTGTACCATTTCCATAGAGGGTCAGAACCGTTACCAGCATTCCCCATAATGGTGTACCAAGTACAAAAACTTTCTCCGCAATCTTCAGAATCTTCTCATTTCCCTTCAGCCAGTGTTTCAGAATAACACTGTAATATGTAAACCACCCTGTAGATGTAGTAAGACCGAATAAAAAGATACTGATGGCGATCAGTGCTCTGGCTACGGAACCCATACCAGATTCAAATGCAGTAAGTGTCAGCTCTGATCCCTGAAGTCCGGAATTCCAGTAACCGGTAACGATAACGACCAGTCCTGTCATGGAACATACAACAATCGTATCTGCAAATACTTCAAAAGCTCCCATAAGTCCCTGTTTTACCGGATGGTCTGTCTTTGCAGATGCATGGATCATAGGTGAAGTTCCCCATCCTGCTTCATTGCTGTATACAGAACGTGCAAAACCAAGACGCATGGCAGTTGCCACACCAGCTCCCAGAAATCCACCAACTGCTGCCTGTGCTGTAAATGCACCTTTGAAGATCATATAAAAAGCTTCCGGAAGTTTATCTGCATTCATGAGCAGAATGATCACTGACCCCAGAATATACAGAAGACACATGACCGGTGTCAGATAAGATGAAATCACTCCTACTTTCTTTACGCCGCCGATAATGATCAGGTAGATTGCCAGTACATACAGAACAGATGGAATAATGTACGGTAATTTAAAAGTACTTCCTACTGCCTCAGAAACAGTAAAGTTCTGAAGAGTGATAAACCAGGTCATAAAAATACATCCACCAAACAGTACTGCAAAAACCTTCCAGAATGGAAGTTTCTTTTCATCTCCCAAACCTTTCTGCATGTAATAGGTAGGTCCACCCAGAAATTCCCCATTGGGCTGTTTTTCTCTGTAATACACTGCCAGTGTTACTTCTGTCATTTTGATGATCATAGCCAGAAGCGCAGCAATCCACAGCCAGAACAGTGCTCCTGGTCCACCAGTTGCAATGGCTGTTGCCACACCGGACATATTGGATACACCAACAGTTCCTCCAATGGCAATGGAAATTGCCTGGAAAGGTGTCAGATTCTTACCGTCGTCTCCACCTCCCTGACGTCTTTCTTTATTGAACATATTTTTCACAATATATCCAAAATGTCGGAATTGAAAAAATCCTGATCTTATTGTCAGATAAATCCCTGTTACCAGTATAGTGATCAGCAAAGGCAATCCCCACATCCAGTTTGTTAATTTTTCAAAAACTGCAAACATTTTCTCTCTCCTTCTTTTTTATTGCGTATTAACACACAGTTATATCAGTATAGCATAATTTTGCGTCTGTATCCACTGTTTTTTCCAAAACATGCATAAAAATGCAAAAAAGACCACAAACCCACAAGGATCTGTGATCTTATTTTGTATTTTTATTCCACTTCTTCCGGCTCCATGCTCACTACATGTCCCTCAATCTTATCCAGATCATATTTTTCGCTGTATTCTTTATAATAAGAACGGTATTCTTCACTGTCTGTAGGATAGATTTTGGAGTTATGGATATGAATATCCGAATTGTTTTCGCCACTCTTCATAAGAGCTACCATGGCACTGGCACAATGGGCTGCGATACGTCCAAAACTGTTAAGGATATCATTAAATACAGTACCTTCTTCCAGACCACAGTGTCCCTCGCTGAGACGTTCTACATGATGAAACTTCAGTTCGTCACACATATCTGTGATCACAACGCCCAGCGGTGACACTCTCTGTGCAGCTTCTTTGTCATCGTTCATAAACGCATTGCAGGTGATGTTGATCTCCTCACGAACTGCTTCCATAACAATATTCAGTTCATCCCAGGCTGCCGGTGAAAAATCTGTATGATTGTCATGCATCTCATTGGACATATGTGCAATATAGGAGGCATGATCTCCAATCCTCTCAAAGTCATTGATGGTGTGGAGATACAGAGAAACCTGTCTTGTCTGAGCTGTATTCATCTCACGTTTAGTCAGCTGAACCAGATATTCGCCAAGACGGCTCTCGTATTTATCAATCAGATTTTCTTTACGCTGTACTTTATCAAACTTGTCCTGCTGATAATTATTCAGAAGGTTCATAGCTCTGTTGACATTCTTACGGAGTTTCTTTGCCATACCGTTCATTGCACGGTGGCACTGTCCAATAGCCAGAGCAGGATAGTTGATGAGACGCTCTTCAAGAAGATCAAAGTCTGCCTCGTCCTCCAGTTCCTCTGCACTGTCTTTAACCAGATAGCATACCAGTTTCTCAAGCTTCGGAATAAACGGAAACAGGACAACAACCGTAGCTACTCGGAAAATTGTGTTCAATGCCGCAATATACACCGGTGTCATGACCATATCCATAAATCCGAAATGTACAATAGCATTGACGCTGTAAAAAATCACTGACCACATGATCAGACCAAAAAGGTCATTGAGCAAATATACAAGAGCTGTTCTCTTACCATTCTTGTTGGCACCGATAGCTGAAATCAGTACCGGACAGGCTGCTCCTACACCAATACCAAGAACGATAGGAAATGCACTTGCAAATGTGAGAAGACCTGTTACAGAAAGTGCCTGAAGTACACCTACAGTAGCAGATGCACTCTGCAGTACTGCTGTAAACAGAATACCTACCAGAATGCCGGCCAGCGGATTAGAAAACATGGTGAGCATATCCGTAAATGCAGCACTTTCTTTCAAAGGTGCCACTGCGCCACTCATTGTCTGCATTCCTGTCATAAGAATGGAAAATCCCAACATGATATTTCCTATGTTCTTATGTACGGATCTCTTACAAACCATACGCAGAATTATACCAATCACTGCTACTACTGATGAAATAGTTGCAGTGGAAAGAATGCTTGCAATGCCACCGGACCCCTGAATATAGGACAGACAAAGAATCCATCCTGTAATACTGGTACCGATGTTGGCTCCCATGATGATACCGATGGCCTGTTTCAGCTTCATCATACCGGAGTTTACAAAACCGATAACCATAACAGTAGTTGCCGAAGATGACTGTATTACACTGGTTACTCCTGTACCAAGTGCGACACCTTTAAGGGGAGTATTAGTCATTTTGTACAGAAAAGCTTCCAGCTTGTTGCCTGCAACAGACTTCAGACCATCACCCATCAGTGACATTCCGAATAAAAATAGCGCTACTCCACTCAGCAAAGATAAGACCATTGAAAATATTGCCATAATTTTCTCCTCTGTTCTTCACGATAATTTAACATATTTTTTGCTTATTTTTAACGTTGCCTTTTTTATTATGCCATATCAATCCACTGATTACAATTATATTTTTATCGGATGAGCACACTTTTTCTGTTATTGTAAGTATACAATCCGCTTCCTGTGTTCTTAATAATCTGAATATTTTCCGGAATTTCAGAATTATTTTTTCAATATCGCCCGCGCATCAACAAATGCAGTTTTTGATCTGATATATCTAAAAATTAGCCAGTTTAGTTACATCTGTCAAATAAAAACAGGAGATCCTGCCAGTTCTTACTGATAAGATCTCCTGTTTTTCAGCGAATATAAATTCCATCCGGTCCCTGGAAGCTGTCTTCCGGTGCAGATGTACTGTTTTTTGATTTTGATGCCACTTCTGCGGCTTTTGTGTAATCCTCTCTGATCAGTTCCTGAAGAAGTTCTGCCGGCATCCCCATCCGTATCTTCCTTCTATCCGGTTCTCTGTATTCCTGTGGAAAATAGGGGGCTTCCAGAACGATCTCTGCATTATCATCACGGAAATAAAGCCCGGTTCCCTGATCCAGGAAAAGTTCGCGTATGGGACTATAATAGGATCTATAAAAATCTTCTCCCATAAACTGCAAGTTCTCACCTTTTCCAATTCCCGGCTCTCGCACTACTGCACAGAGGTAACTATGGTCATAATAGGTCATACACACAGCTGCCGGGTCTGGTACTGTCCCATTAACGCCACCGATCTGGTTCAGCTGATCTGTTCCCTTTTTCAGAGCCTGTTCCCTGCGGTTACTGCCGCCTTTGGCTTCCCAGACACTCCATTTGTTTTCGCCAGGAAGAAAACCGATCATCTCCGGTCTCCATTCGCTTGCGAAGAAATCAATATAACCAGTTCCGTCCATCCTCTGGATGGTATTCAGGTTGGTAAGGTATTCTGTATGAAAAAGTTTTCTGCTCAGGAGTTTTGTAAAAAACATCCCCATGTAATAAGAAATCAGGCTTTTTTCAGAAGAATCCAGGTAGGCAATACTTTTGGATTTTCTAAGGCGGTCTCCCTCCGTATCCAGTGCATTCTCCACCAGGAAAAGCTTATATACCGCTTCCAACTTTCTTTTTTCCGGGAATAACACCGTCATTCTCTGAATCGGTAATCCGCAGGTCAGTATTGCATGAAGAAGCTCTTTGTTGGTAAAAGCAAGTTCTACTGTATTGTTGGTAAGACCAGTACTGTTTTTCTGATCTTCCAATTCCAGTGACATGGTATAAGTTTTATCTTCTGTTAAAATCATTTTCTTTTTGTCCTTTGTTTACATATATGTATTCAGCCAGTTGTAGACTTTTGCCTGTCTTGTTCTGTAAGTGCCTACCTGACCGCCTGTATCTGTAGACAGTGCTTTATAAATATTCTTGAGTGTGTATGGCTTGGATGTTTTTGCAAGCACACGAGTCACTGCTCCGTAACCACCCTGATGACGGATATTGATGAACATGCCTACTGCTTTGTGGTCTGTAACTCCAAGTTTGCGGATCTCTGTTTCAAACTCTTCAATCTGCTCATACATCAATTTGTCCTGGCACTTGATACCTACAGGCGAAGAGATCAGTTTCACAATGATCCTGGCTCTGTTGGTTGTCTTTTTCAGTTTGTAGCTGGACCAGTTGGCGTTCTGCACATCATTCCATACATACCCCTTTGGATCGTATTTCTTATAAGTTGCCTCTCCCATAGTACTGTGGATCAGTTTCAGAAGTCTCTGTGCCTCTGTTGCATACCACTGACCTGCACCGATGGTAATGGCATATTCTGTACTGCTGTTGGTAAATGCCTCTGTAAAATCACCATATTTCTGATTTCCATAGACCTGTCCACCTGTCTCCACTGCATAGAGAATCTTTTTCATGACTTCTTTCTGGGTGGCACCAAACTTTGTATTGCTGGAAAAAGAGGGATCTGTGGTCACCTTATTGCTGACAGTGGCAGCTCCCAGATATTTTACTTTGGCAGCCAGTTTATATGGACGAGAAGTATAGACATACTCTGTGCCCGGGTCAGCAGTCTTGTCTGCATAGCTGAGTGTACCTGCTGACAGATCTTTTACGATCTTCCAGCTGCCTCCGTCAGCTTTACGGTAAACTCTGTAACCATCTGCATTCTGCACTTTGTTCCAGTATACATTAACTCTGCTGCTGGATACAGCCTTGATCTTAACCTTGGAAGTCTTAACCGGTCTGGTGGCAACAGTCACAGGAGAAAAAGAACTGTAGATTTTTTTGCCTTTCTCAGTGCGGTAAGCCAGAACGTTATATTTGTAGATGGTTCCACTTTTCAGTCCTCTGTCTGCATAATAAGAAACGGAAGAACCTACCGTCTTTATTCTAGTATATTTCTTATCCGATGAACTCTTACGGTAGATCACATACCCCTTTGCCCTGGAATCTTTCTTCCATGTAATGGAAACAGCATCAGTGGAAGAACCTTTTACTGTGGACTGTATCTTGGTAGTTCTTATAGAAGTGGCGGCACTGACTGGGTATTCTGTGATCATACTGACGGAAAAAGTCAGAAAAAACATCAGTATAAATGCAGCCCCTTTTCTGATCATATTTTCTTTTTTCATAGAATCGTTCCTTTCATGAGATTCTTATATCTTTTTATATTTTAAGAAACCTTCCTGAAAAAAGCAAGTAAATTTTACATTTTTTTTAAATTTATTAATTTTATATTACTTTAGTCAACTATTAAAATTTCTATCTCTCATCTCCCAGAAAAAATAATGCCAGCGTTCCCGGTCCGGAATGGGCTCCGATAACAGCACCTACATAATTGATGATCTCTGTACGGATATGGTATTTCTGTCTGACCTTGTCTGCCAGAAATTCTGCATCTTCCAGACAGTCTCCATGACTAATAAAAACAGTGTCGCAGGATTCCCGGTAACTGCCTATCTTTTTGTCCATAAGAGACACCAATTCCATAATAGACTTCTTACGTCCTCTTACTTTGCCTATGGGGATCAGCTTTCCTTCATCGTCAACATGGAGAACCGGTTTAATATTCAACATTCCCCCCAGAACTGCTGTAGTTCTGGAAACTCTGCCGCCTCTGTAAAGATGATTCAGATCATCTACGGTAAACAAATGGACAATGTTCTTTTTGTGAGCCTCTGTCCATGCTGCTACTGTCTCCATGTCCTCGCCGGCTTCCTTCTTCCGCTGTGCCAGATACACAAGAAGTCCCTGTCCCAGCGAAGCAGCCAGTGAATCGATCACCAGAATTTTTCTTTCCGGGTATTCTTCTCTTAATTCCTCTGCTGCAATACAACAGCTGTTGTAAGTTCCTGAAAGGCCTGAAGAAAAAGCAATATGAAGAATATCCCTGCCTTCTTTCAGATAAGGTTCAAAAAGTGCTCTTGCATTACTGGGGTTTACCTGCGCAGTAGTTGGCATGGAACCCTTTCTCATTTTCTCATAAAAGTCTTTTACAGGCATAAAATCCCTGTGGGAATAATGCTGTCCGTCTACAGTATAACTAAACCAGGTACATCCTACGCCATGTTCCTCATAGTAGCGGTCAGGAAGATCAGCATTATTATCGGTTGTAATAATATACTCTTTCATAACAAGTCCTTTCCGGCAAGATCTCCGACAGCAGTCTCTCTGAGATCTCACGCCTTGTGAGATTTTTGATGATATCTTTCTTATTTTACCATAATCTGTATCTTTGAACCACCGGTTTTTGTAATTCTGATACAATTGTCTCCATAATATTAGGATTCGTTATCATTCAGCACTTTTAGTGCCTCCTGGAGCTGATTGTCCTCCTCATGGGTGATCTCTTTTTTGTTTAACAATTCAGTACTCAGTTTCACTTCCACATTCGGCTGAATGCCTACTTTATTTATATTGTTGCCCTTAGGTGTAAAATAATTGGATACTGTAAGTTTTACTGCACTTCCGTCTGCCAGCTGACGTACAGACTGAACTACACCTTTTCCATACGTTGTAGTCCCTACAATGGTTCCGATCCCGTAATCCTTGACTGCCCCTGCAAAAATCTCCGATGCACTGGCACTGTTTTCATTTACGAGTACTGCCAGAGGGATCTCCAGCGGATCCTTTCCATTCGATGTCTCCTCTGTTCGGTTGCCATATTTGTCTTCTGTATATACGATCAGTCCTTCCGGAAGTACATGATTTAATATGCTGCATACAGAATCAAGAAGGCCTCCCGGATTATCCCGGAGATCAATCACCAGTTTCTGCATCCCCTGGTCTTCCAGACTCTGAAAGGTTTCCAGATACTGATCCGGAGTCACACCTGTAAACTCTGAAATATGAATATATCCAGTCTCATCGTCCAGCATTTCACCGAACACTGAATGAAGCTCTACATCTCGTATCTCTACAGTGATCTCTATGGGTTTTTCTTCATCCTCTCTGTGAATGGTCAGGGTTACCTGGTCCTTTCCACTGTTTCTGATCAGACCGGCTACTTCTGAAGTATCCATCTCTGTAATATCTTCCCCGTCTATGGCACTGATCACATCTCCCTCTTCCAGCCCTGCAATCTCTCCCGGACCGCCTTCATAACATTCTGCGATCTTTACACCCCCCTCTTTGTTGGCTTCCATGGAAATACCGATTCCCACATAAGATCCGTCTGTAGAAGATGTTTCCTGTTCATATTCTTCCGCTGTATAATATCTGGAATAAACATCCCCAAGTCCATAAATCAGACCTGCATACATGCCTTCTGCCAGCTGGTCTTCGTCTTTTTCCCCAAGATAATCCTGGTCGATCATTTTTTCCAGATATTCCAGCTTCTGTACACGACTGTCATCAGAAAGAACACCTGTGTCCAGAAAATTACCTGCTATTTTGGCTCCACCTGCCACAATTACTGTAACCAGCACTCCCGTAGCAATTCCCTTTTTATATTCTTTATTTTTCATGTTATCTTTTATTCTCCTGTATCCATTCTGCCTTATCTCTTACTATAACAGAATATGCGGCACAATGCTTCTTTTTTTACAAAAAAGCTTTGTGCCGCATACTATATATTCTTTTCTGTATTTAATTTATACTCTCAGATGTTTTCTTGTGGTCCAGAAACTTCCAATGAGACCAATTCCGATTCCAAGCGCAAGTCCAATGGGAAGCAGTGTCTGATAAATCTGTGCTACAGGAATAAAATCAACCACTCCTGTCAGGACATTAAAACGGTTCAGGATATATTCTACTGTATTGTTATAGAGGAAATACAGTACAGCCAAAGGAATCGCAGCTCCGATGATTCCCAGTACGATACCTTCCAGAAGGAAAGGTGCACGTACAAAAGCATCTGTGGCTCCTATGTATTTCATGATTCCGATTTCTTCTTTTCGTACAGAAATACCTACAGAAACCGTATTACTGATCAGAAATACAGAAATCAGGACCAGAAGAGCAATGATGATCATGGAGGCATAGGATACCAGTTTATTAAAGCTACCAAGAGTATTAGCAGCCTGTTCAGACTGATTAACTTCTCTTACATGATCAAGCCCCTGAATATATGCAACCAGCTCTGGCTGTTTCTCGATCTGGTTCATATATACCTGATAATTCGCTGAATTTACCAGCGGATTGTCGTCTTTGAAACCATTGGCTGCTTCAGAGCCCTGGAAATACTGGTCCTTAAACTGCTGCCATGCTTCATCTGCGGATTCAAACACTACTTTCTCTACTTCCGGTCGGGCTTTGATCAGATTGCCGATTTCGTCCATCTGCTCCTGGGTGGTGCCTTCTTCAAAAAAAACCGTAACAGGAACTTCCTGTTCTACCTTGTGCGCAATATTATCTACATTATTTACAATGGAATAAAAAACTCCTACCAGAAAAATACAGGCTGCCATTGTAAGAATGGATGCAATAGAAAACATCCAGTTACGTTTAATATTTTTGATTCCCTGTTTCAGGGTATACCATATCGTACTAGGCCTCATGATATCCTCCCTCTTTTTCATCGCTGACGATCACACCGTCATGCATGGTAACAACTCGTTTCTTCATTGCATTAACAATTTCTTTATTGTGTGTGACTACCAGCACTGTTGTGCCACGTTCATTGATCTGTTCCAGGAGTTTCATAATCTCCTCGGATGTCCTTGGATCCAGGTTACCTGTAGGCTCATCTGCCAGAAGAATGTCCGGACGGTTGACCAATGCTCTGGCAAGTGCTACTCTCTGCTGCTCACCACCGGAAAGTTCATCCGGAAATGATTTATATTTCTCGGCAAGTCCTACTTCCTGAAGCACTTCAGGAACACGTTTACGGATAACTCTGGTAGGTCTGCCGATAACACGCTGTGCAAATGCAACATTCTCATAAACATTGCGGTCCTTCAAAAGACGGAAATCCTGGAATACAACCCCAAGCTTTCTCCGGTATTTGGCAACTCTCCGGTGTTTCATCTTTTCCAGTCTCTCACCACTGACGATCATCTGTCCACTGGTGCTGTCCAGTTCCTTCATGAGAAGCTTGATCAGTGTTGATTTACCGGAACCACTGCTTCCTACAACAAAAACAAACTCTCCTTTATCTACATGTAAGTTGGCATGATTCACAGCCGGAAGCCCTTTACCATAGGACTTACTTACATCAATCAAATCGATCATTTCTGACTCCTCCTTGTTTTTTATAAAAAGCCGCAGATATCCTTGTCTTGCATAGCGTCAAAAATGCCGCCAGTATCCCGGCAGCATTTTACTGCATCCTGCGGCACAGTTATTTTAATGTTTTTGTAACATTGTTGTAACATATATCTCACCAGAATGCAACCTTTTTTTGTGATTTAACAAAATTTTCATAGAATCACAGTACTTATTTTCAGAAATCCTCTGTTAATACTCCAGGGTCTTCATATACTTCATGTAGAGATTTGCGTTTTTTATGCACATTCTGCGATTTCCTATTGTAACCCGAAAAGCCTGTAAAATCAACATTTATCAGAATTTTATGTTTATTTTTGTATTCTATAATTTCCCATTATATTATACGATTTTCTGTCTATGGTAGACAAAAAGATGGTACAATATCACCCGGCAGCTGGGTACCTGCCGGGGTTTTTGTCCCGTTTATCACTGCTTTTTGATATACATTGCAGATACAAATCCATAGTATTTTCCAGCAATTCGGATGTAGTGCCAGTTGGATCCATCTGCAGCTTTGATGGTGTCGCAGACGTCTACCAGATTATCTTTTTTCAGAAGCGGCCACTTCTTGATGGTCGGGTTCTCTTTTCCTGCCCAGGAACGTACATTAAGCTCTGTAGCTGTAACTTTTCCCACATATCTCGGTGTCTTGTTCAGCTTCACTGCTGTATCTGTGGAGGTCTGTTCTTCTGCTCCGTAATCAATCCATACATATCCGTCAATGACCGGAGCATTTAGTTTATATTTCTTGTTGCAACAGGAACCTCCGTTAACTACTACTCCCGGAGTGCTGGAAGTGTTGCCCTCGTTGGTGTAGACATACTGTGTGTCATACTTGTTTACGGATCCGATGTGTGATCCGTTCCGGAAGATGATCAGTGCACCTTTCT
>OLRJ01001692.1_pt1 | contig 18255 bp, 22 predicted proteins | sample 1672741 | NCBI WGS metagenome assembly OLRJ01 (sample SAMEA3136719, study PRJEB25190) | human gut metagenome | biome: human gut; feature: human-associated habitat; material: faeces | place: Austria | collected 2013
ATGCGGCTCCCTGGTGCATGGATTCTGTCATAGTAATACTGGAAATCTGGAAGTGGGACATCTTTCCTCTGTAGATTTTTCTGCGGATAGAAAAGGTTCTCAACTTCCTTAGGTGCCATCATTCGGAGTTCCTCGATTGGGATTCCGTTGGCATGGTATCGGCTCATGATCAGATTTAATGTACCTGAGCCAATCTTGTAACGGTCCATAACGGACCTGGTCTGGCATCCATTCAAACGCATCTGGATGGAGCCGATAATCGTGTTGTAGTCTTGCATAGTTATGCCTCCTTTCGCAATCATTTGATGACTACGAAAGAACTATAACACGTTGAAAACTTATTGATCAGCTGAAGCGGAAACGCGTTCAGTTACATCCGGAAAGACTGATCAGCTCTTAGCGGAATGCGTGGTCAGATGAGCCGGAATTTGCAAGTGGATACCAGTGTCAAAATCCAATGCAAAAAGTTGCATGGATTGAAAATTTTCTTTTTTTCTATATTGGTTATGAAATGTGGCAGGTGTAAAGGCGTATCCATGATTACCTACCAAGTCGGCAATGTGAGAAAGATCATAACATACTTCACATTTAGAAATTCTTTTAGAAATCTTCATATACTCGTTTTTTTCTGGTTTTGAAGTATAGTTAAAAACGTCAATGCAAAGTTGAATCATAATAATCGCTCCCTTCTTATCGTGGCTGTAATAATAAAGTTGCTCAGCCATGAAATCCTATTTAATAGAATGTAAGTTGGGAATTAATTTCAATAAACCAAAATAAACCAATATAAATCAAAATAAACCAATATTGCGTAGATTTGGAGGAATATTTGGCAAAAACAGACAGAGTGTGAACGAATAGTAAGAAATAAAAAACAGCTTGGTTTTAATCCCAAGCTGCTTAAGTTAATAGACATGTCAATAGAAATATTTTTACGCCTATAGGCTGTGTTTTGAAAATTCAAATATCAGATTGTCAAGGGAAGACTGAATATTATCTGATAAATTACGATACATTTTAAGATGCTGTAGTTCTGCATCCGTGAGATTTTCTTCGTTATAAGCTCCAGGACGCTGTGGATTATCGGTATTGCCAATAAGGTAATCCACAGATGTATTAAAATAATCTGCTAATTTGATTAGGGTTGCAATATCTGGTTCAGTAATTTGATTTTCGTATTTGTATATAGTTTGCTGTGAGAGGTCTAAACGCAATGCCAGCTGCTGCTGACTTAAGTTTTTGGATAGGCGTAAAGTTTTTAAATTTTTCATATTATCGGACTCTCCTTTACTGCTATTTTAGCAAGAATATGCAGCACAAAATAAACTATAACGTTGTTGAAAATAAAACTAAAAAAGCGTATAATAAAGACAACTTCAAGAACGAATGATAAATGTACGAGGTGGTTTTATGGGAGACAATCATAGGAGCGAAAAGAAAAGTAAAACAACATATGTTGTTGGAAGCATTGTGCTTACTGCGGCTGCATTTGTTGTAGTTTCAAAGGTAATGGATTGGGGGGCAAGTAAGTTATACAATCAAAAAGTAAAACAAAAACCAAAAGATGAAGATGACTGGGGACCGGAAATTGTAAAAACAGATAGTCTGAAAAAGGAGAAGGAAAATGCTGAACTATAGTACAGAAGAAATGGCACATGAGTTATTACAAACAATTCAAAAGGAATATAAAAACCTGAAGAAATTCAACATAATGGTATTGGGGAAAACTGGGGTTGGGAAGAGTACCTTGATTAATAATTTATTCAGTGAGAAAATTGTTGAAACAGGTATTGGACGACCAGTTACGCAGGAAATCAAGAAAATTGAGAAAGAGGGATTCCCATTAGCTTTGTATGATGTACCTGGTCTGGAATTAGATGGGGAGCATGATGTAGATAATCTTTTAAATCAGATATTAGGGGAGATTGCTCAAGGTGTAAGAAGTGGTAATTTAGATCAGGCAATTCATTGTATTTGCTACTGCGTTAGTACACCAGTTCATCGTTTTGAACAAGCAGAAATTGAATTTTTAAAAAAATTTATAAATGGTGCGGGAATGTATAATGTACCGATTATTATTGTCTTGACACAATCTTATTCTAAAAGAGACGCTAAGGAAATGCTGAATGCGATTAAAATGGAAAATCTGAGTGTGGTTGATATTATTCCAGTCTTGGCAGAGGATTATGAAATTGATGAAGATTATACTGCAAAAGCCTATGGATTAGACAGATTGGCTGAAATAATCCTTCAAGTAATTCCTGAATCTGTAAAAAAGACTTTTGTTGCAATTCAATGTGTAGACTTGAAAATGAAGGTTGATAAAGCAAATTCTATAGTGGCTGTAGCCGCTGCTGGAGCGGCCGTAACTGGTGCAAGTCCAATCCCGCTTTCTGATGCTGCACTTTTAGTTCCTGAAGAAATTGCAATGATGGCAAAAATAACAGCAACGTTTGGACTTCCTATTGCGAAAGGGACATTAAGCACTATTATATCTGGAACAATCGGAACGGCGGGAGCAACGGTACTTGGAAAAACGATTGTTGCTAACATATTAAAAACTATACCGATAAGTGGTTCTATAATTGGAGGTGCTATTTCAGCTGCGACAGCTGCGGCATTAACAGCGGCATTGGGAGAAGCATACATTGCTGTTTTAGTTCAGATTAGTAAAGGTCAAATAAGCATACAGGAATTAGATACAGAAAAAGGAAAGAAGGAGATTAGGGAAATCTTCAATTCTAGACTAAAAGTAAAAAGAGATAAAAAAGGACAGCCTAAGTAATTGATGTGTTTATTGCGTAGAGCTGAAAGTTATATTGATGTAATATTTCCACGAAGGAGGAAACCAATTACATAACAAATAGCAACCTGTTATACGGAGCTGAAACGTGAGTATGCGTTTCAGCTCTTTTACGTTCATCAAAAAGGAGGCATGAAATGTTAAATTACAAAGAATTCATGGAAGCGTTAAAACAGACAATTTATTCACAGACAGGCTGGAAATCTGATTGTATGGGGAGTCTGACGGATGAAGGACCGACATCGGATACGGCATTGGAAATTCATTATATGAATACAGACAGAGATGCATCTGTTATTTCAATCAGAGTCCCGGAACTGTATGCCAGATACCAGATTGGGGAAAGTATTACATCCATAGCGGATTCAGTTATCGGGACGATCCGTGAGGACGACAGATTCTGTCTGGCACAGGCGGTCAGCCAGTGCAAAAATTATGAGCTGGCAAAAGAGCATTTATTTATTAGTGCAGAAAGTATTCACATTGAGGAAGCACTGATACAGTGTATATATCAGACTGTCGGTGATATTGCAATTTGCCCTAACCTTAAACTGTTAGACCGGAACGGTAAGATGATCGGACTGAAAGTTGCACCGGAATTTCTGAAATTATGGAAGACAGATGAAAACGAAGTAATAAAGGCTGCAGTGAGGAATTCATCAAAATTATATCCTGCCAGATATTACAATTTTCTGAAAGCCCTGTTTATGCAGGAGTATAAAGGGGAAGATTTCATGGAAGAGGACAGTTCTTCCGTCCTTCTGGAAGGAAGTGGGGATAAGTGTATCAGCACCACCATACTACAGCATGGTGCAGCTGCAATTTTCTATCCGGGAGTATGCAGAAAAATCTGTGAAGTATTAGGTGCAGAAAGTTTGTATCTGGTGTTCACATCTGTCCATGAAGTTATGGTATCTGCAGTAAGGGCAGATGTGTCAGTGGAAGAAATGCAGAGAAGACTGCACAACGGATCCAGGACAGTAAAAGAACCAGAAGAGAAGCTGACAGAACAGGTCTATTGTTATGATGGAAAAAGTAACTGCATCCGTCTGGCAAAAGGTGAGGGAAACGTGTTTCAGTGTGATGAATAAGGGGGAATCGTAATTGCAGAGAATCATTATCAGTATTTTATCAGCAGCAGTTGTAATTTGGGACGAGATCATGAAAAGAAAAGGAGAGAAATAATTATGGCAGCAAATGTGGAGACAATGTTTTATACAAGAGAAAAACCATGGCACGGATTGGGAACAATGGTAGCAGAAGCACCAAATTCAAAGGATGCATTGCGCCTAGCAGGACTTAACTGGAAAGTTCTCCAGGAGCCAGTCTACACAGAAAATGAAGAACTGATCCAGGGGTACAAAGCGAATGTAAGAGACACAGACCGCAAGGTGCTGGGCGTAGTAACAGACCGTTACAAGGTAATCCAGAATGAAGAAGCCTTTGCTTTTACAGATACATTACTGGGCGAGGGTGTCCGTTATGAGACAGCCGGTTCCCTGCAGGAAGGACGCCGTGTGTGGATGCTTGCCAGACTGCCAAGGGAGTTTATCATTGGCGGTGAGCGGATCAGTCCGTATATGGTATTTTCCAATACCCATGACGGTTCGGGAGCCGTGAAGACTGCCCTGACTCCAATCCGTGTTGTTTGCAATAACACACTAAACCTGGCACTCCGTACTGCAAAGCGGAGCTGGTCTATGATCCATACTGGGGATATCAGTGGAAAAATTGAAGAAGCCAAGAACACCCTGCTTCTGGCTGATGAATACATGACTGCGCTGGGACAGGAATTTGAGAATCTGAGAAAAATCAAGCTGTCAGAGAAACAGGTATTGGATTATATTAAGATTCTTCTTCCAATGGAAGAAAATTATTCTCTGCTTCAGAAACGTGGTGTAGAAAAACTGAGAGCAGACATGAAAATGAGATATTTTGATGCACCTGATCTGAAAGACGTTGGAAACAACGGATATAGATTTGTAAATGCAGTATCTGACTTTGCAACACATTCTACACCAAGAAGAAAGACAGCAAATTACAAAGAGAATATTTTCGCCAGAACAGCAGATGGCAACCCAATGATTGACCGGGCTTACCAGCTGGTCAAGGCAGCATGAATTATCGATGGGGCTATCGCAATAAGCAGTTTTTATACAGAATATGGATATTACATCTATATCGTGTATGGATATCAGCGGATGCGATAGTCCTATGTTTTTTCAGAGTATAGGAGACAGGTATAATGAAGCAAAAAGTGAAAGAGGAATTAAAACAGGAATTTGTCCAGAAACTTTATGGGGAATTTTCCACTTACAGAGAACATCTGCTGTGTGAAAACCCGACGGATCTGATCGCCGAGGCATACAAGATTGAGACCTTTTCATCATTATATGAGGTGCTTCTGGCAAAATCAGCACAGCTTAGTGACGTTGCACTTTTAAACCTTTTGAACATGTCAAGCGGGATTCTGGAAGGTATGTACAAGAAATGGCTTGGTGTAAAAGACCATTCATACCAGGAACTGGAAGAGTATGTGGGACATGAGGTAGAAGACCTGGAAGGATATGATCTTCCGGAAGCGGTATAAAGAAGCAAGGAATAAAAGTCTGGAAAATGAAAGAAAACAGGAGGCCAGGAATTATGAAACGAAAAATGACATCGACAGGGAACCTTACAAGAGAAGAATGGTTACAGCTTAGAAGAAACGGAATCGGTGGTTCCGATGCTTCTGTGATTATGGGAAAAAATCCTTACAGAAGTATTTTACAGCTGTGGGAAGAAAAAACAGGAAAGCTGCCAGTTACAGATAACGGAAACGAATTTACCTACTGGGGGAATGTGATGGAGCCGATTATTCGTAAGGAATTTATGAACCGTACCGGGCTTAAGGTGCGCCAGAAACATGCAATGATTTTTCACGAAGATTATCCATATCTGTTTGCAGATGTGGACGGAATTGTTACAGATGAGCGGGGTGAGAAATGTATCTTTGAAGCAAAGACAGCGAGTCAGTATAAGGCGGACCAATGGGAAAATGGTGTACCCGAGGAATATGTATTGCAGGTACAGCATTACCTGGCGGTATGCGGCATGAATAAGGCATACATAGCGGCACTGATCGGCGGCAATAAATTTGTTTTCACTACAATTTATAGAGATGATTTCCTGATTGAAGAACTGACCGCCAGGGAAAAGAAGTTCTGGGAAGAGTGCGTACTTACAGACACAGAGCCTGTTGCAGATGATTCCGAGGCAACCCAGGAATATCTGAACACAAAATATAGCAATTCTGTTGCAAGTACGATTCAGCTTAATGTAGATATGAAAAAAGTTATAGCAGAGTACCAGGACGTTGATTCCAAGGTCAAAGAACTTGAGAAAAAGAAAACTGGACTTGCCAATCAGATCAAGGCTGTTATGGGGGCATACGAGACTGGTGAACTAGATGGAATTGTTGTTTCCTGGAAGAAAATCAGCCGGGAATCTGTGGACGGCAGAAGGCTTCGAAGAGAAAAACCAGAAATATTTGCAGAGTACAGCAATGTCAGCTCATATAGAAAATTGTCTGTTGCATAGGGATTACAGGGGGAAAAACTAATGGCAGAAAAAAGAATCCGGAATTTAAATCCGGAAGAGATTGAGTGCCGTGTAGGTGCAATCATGGAGCAGGGGATTACTCTGCTCCTTTATAAAAATGCAAGGGTAGACCAGACCATACTGGATGAAGTGTTTGGAATCTGCGGATGGCAGAGACGACATGATATGATCGGAAATGAACTGTACTGTATCCTCAGTATCTGGGATGATGAGAAAAAGCAGTGGGTTCAGAAGGAAGACGTAGGAACAGAAAGCGACTATGAAAAGGCGAAAGGTGCCGCATCGGACTCTTTTAAACGGGCCTGCTTTAATATTGGGATTGGACGGGAGCTGTATTCGGCTCCTTTTATTTATATTCCCATAAATAAAGTGCGGATGGGTGAAAAGAATGGGAGAAAGTCTGTAAAGGACAGCTTTTCTGTGAAGATGATTCAGACCTCTGCCGATAAGGTGATCACAGCACTGGAGATTGTAAACCAGAGAAGTGAAAAGGTGTTTTGCTATCAGATGTCAGAAGCAGTTTCCATACAAGTGGCAGATTCTGAAGGTGAGAAAGCGCAAGTCCAGAGAATATCAGAGGGGGAAATTCAGATCTTGTATGCGGAGCTTGGGAGAACAGGGGTTACGATGCAGCAGATCCTGAAACGGTATGGAATCGCATCCTTACAGGAACTGGACCAGGTGACTTATAAGAGAGCACTCAATGGCTTGAAACGGACGAAAAATGCAGCATAAAACAAAGAAAACGGAGGAGAAATCAATATGGATTATAAAGAATTTGTGGAAGAACTGGTAAAGGAAATCGGGAAAGAAACAGGATTCAGAGTGGAATTTTGTGCAGCGGATGAAGTGGAAACTCAGGATTGTATGAATGTGTACACGAATGAAAATGGAAAGCTTCGACTGCTGACAGAGAAGATATATTGCAAAATGAAAACAGAGGGGAAAACGCTCTCGGAGGTTGTACAGGCAGTCAAACAGTCAACTGATGATTTCCTGAAAATGGGTATCCCAGGTAAGCTGAAAAAGCTGCAGTGTTATGAGCAGGTAAAAGACAAGCTTTTTATCAGACTGCTTAATGTGGAGAAAAATAAGGAAGAACTGGAAAATTCCCTTTACAAACAGAATGGGGAAATTGCACTGACTTTATATATGAAGATTTCCAATGAGGACGGAAAGCTTGCGAGCTGTAAGGTACCTTTAAGCTATGTGGAGAAATGGCCTGTAAAGAAAGAGACTGTTTTTGAGGAAGCTATGAAAAATACCATGTCGATGATGCCACCAAGAGTATGTGAAGTATTGAAACTGGTTCAAAATCCAGCTTATGAGGGAGAAGATATTTATGCATCTGATTATATTCCGGAAAAAGACGCGGTAGGAAACTGTATGAGCACCAGATCAAAAACAAATGGTGCAGTGGCAATCTTTTACCCGGGGGTTGCAAGGACATTCTGTCATAAGCTAGGGGCAGAAGGCTTGTATCTGGCATTTACAAGCGTTCATGAGGTGATGCTCCATGATGCGGAAAGTGTGGAGCCTGAAGAACTGAAAACAATTCTGGAGGCTACTATAGAAGAAGCAACTCCGGAAGAGGATGTGCTTACCAGACATATTTATCACTACGATCTGAAATCAGACCAGATTGAGATGATGGCGGCATAGTGTTGTGAATTAGTTTCTGGCTGGTGATTTTGGGATGCCCCGGGATCACCAGCAGGTACTGTCAGAACGAAACGGTATCAAATGTAACGGTCGTTAGATCTGGTATGGCATCTTCCATACGAAAATCTACGAGTTGGGTTCCTTTTGATACTTTTTTTATATAGGGTAGTTTTGATACTGGGAGCTGCTTTAGAAAATTTTAAGAATAGGAAAAATTGTTTTCATGGAAATTAAGTACAGATTATGCTATAGTGATGATAGAAGAATAGTAATGGGAGGTGTTTGAAACGGCTGAAAAAAATAAAGTGAAACCAGATACCATACTAAAGACATTCTGGCGGGACAATGACCGCTTTGCAGATTTATTTAATGCAGCACTATTTGGTGGGGAACAGGTGTTAAATCCCAGTGACCTTACAGAAGTGGATACAGATGTATCTTCATTCGTGAAATTTAATGGACACGCAGAAACTGTCCAGAAAGTTCTGGATGTGGTGAAGAAGACCGCATACGGAGTTGATTTTGTAATCTGGGGCTTGGAAAACCAGGCGAAAATACATTACGCAATGCCGCTTCGCCATATGCTGGGTGATTGTTTCTCCTATTTAAAAGAATACAATGAGATCGCAGCCAGGAACAGGGCTGAGAAAGGTTTTCAATCTTCGGATGAATTTCTTTCCAACCTGAAGAAAACAGACCGTCTTCATCCTGTGGTCAGCCTGTGCGTATATTACGGCGAAAATGAATGGGACGGACCGTTCTGTCTGACAGATATGCTGGAAATCCCGGAGAAACTGAAACCACTGGTATCCGATTATAAAATGAATCTGATTGAGGTAAGAAATAGTGAACCCCTGCGTTTTCATAACCCGGATGTAGATACGGTATTTGATGTAAGCCGTTCAATTTATGAACGTAACTTTGATAAGATCAACACCATATACCGGGATAAGAAAATCCCAGCAGAGCTTGGTGTGGTAATCGGGGCAATCACAGAATCCCAGAAACTGATAGATCAGGCATTGAAATCCGAAAAAGAAGGAGGTCAGATCAATATGTGTGGAGCATTGGAAGAGTTAGTAGATAAGGGCAGACAGGAAGGAATGCAGAAAGGAATATTGGCAAATATCAGAACCTGTAAAAACTTTCATATCAGCAAAGAAGATACAATTAAGAATATTGCAAAGGAGTTTTCTCTGCCGGAAAAAGATGCTATTGAATATGTAGAGAAATACTGGTAAGCAATTAGAGCAACCAGATGTAACCTGGAGAGTGGAATCTATAAACAGATTCTGCTCTCTTTTTATTTTACATAGGAAAGGATAAACAGGATGATCTATGGATATTGCAGGATTTCGACACCACGCCAGAATCTGGAACGACAGGTCAGGAATATTCGGAATAACTATCCTGATGCTGTTATAGTAAGGGAAATATACACAGGAACGAAAGTGCAGGGAAGAAAAGAGTTTACGAAACTTCTTAAAAAGGTAGCAAATGGTGATACGCTTGTTTTTGACAGTGTTTCACGAATGAGCCGTACTGCACAGGAAGGATATGGAATATATGAAGAGTTGTATAACCGGGGTGTGTCCCTGGTATTTTTGAAGGAGCCCCACATCAATACCAGCACATATCAACAGGCAATAGACAGTCAGTTATCTATGAAAATTAATACAGGAGATCTGGCTTCGGATGAACTGATGGCTGGAATCTTGAATGCTGTCAATGGCTATATCTTAAACCTTGCCAGAAAACAGATTCTTCTGGCTTTTGAGCAGTCAGAAAAAGAAGTGGCAGATCTGCACCAAAGAACCAGGGAGGGCATCGAGACAGCACGCCTTAATGGAAAACAGATCGGACTTCCGGCAGGAACCAAGCTGGTTACGAAAAAATCTGTGGAATCGAAGCGGTTAATCCGTAAGTACAGCAGAGATTTTGAAGGTGCCCTCAGCGACAAAGAGTGTATCGTTCTGATCGGGATTTCCAGAGGCTCTTATTATAAGTACAAACAGGAACTGAAACGTATGGAAATGGAGGATGGACAAAACGCCCAAAGTAGATGCCAGGATAATCTATAGTAAACCGGGAACAACTAACACAAACCGCCCATGTGGAACTATATTATAATTGGAACAGATTCGGAGGTGATGATAATGCTTGATAACGTTCCTGATACTCTTACACTTGCGGAATTACAAAGTGTACTTCAGATTGGAAAGAATACAGCACTGCGCCTTGTGCATGATAATATTATTACAGGGCATCGTGTTGCTGGGAAGTGGCTGTTTTTGAAAGAGGATGTTCTGGAATTTATAAAAAATAGCTGAAATGAAATTATTATGATTTACGACGACTCGTAATGATGATACAATAATGTCATCAGAAAGAGAGGTGTAGTCTATGCCAACAATTATACCGATTAGAGATTTAAGAAAAACCAGTGAACTCTCTGAACTTGCACATAAAAAGCAGGAACCTATCTATGTCACGAAAAATGGATATAGCGACCTGGTTGTAATGAGTTCTGAGTTCTACGAGCACTTGGTACAGAGCAACAAAATAGATCAGGCAATTTATGAAGCCGAAAAGGAGATAACAGAAGGTGCAGAGCCGATTGCGTTGGAAGATGCAATGGAAGGGCTGAATAAGAAATATTATGGGTAAATATAAGGTTCTGCTGTATCCAAGAGCATATCGGGACATTGAAGACATCTATTCATATATTGCACTTGAAAAAATGGCACCTGAAAATGCGCAAGGGCAAACGAATAGAATCTGGGAGGCTTTAAAGAAGTTGGAGCTTTTTCCAGAATCACATCAAGACCGGCTGGTTGGTCGTTACGCTGATAAGGGATACAAGCAGCTTATGATTGACAACTATATTGCAATTTACAGAATTGAGAAAGAAACGAAAAAAGTTTTTGTTGTGACGATACAATATCAAGGACGGAATTTTTAAATGGAAGGGCAGTTGATAGTGATATTGGCTGCCCTTCTGGTATTGATGGAGATTGATTATGGGAAATGTAAAGACTGGATTAAAACAAAGGTTGGAATATGTGTTTCCAAAAGAATATAATTTTTATAAAAAAAATTTGGATGTTGAGGATGATAAAATTGTTTTAAAGAGCAATTATTGCATAGATTGTGTCAAGGAAGAGGATATATGGTTTAAACTTTATTTTATGTATGGCGCTCAAGATGGTAATAATATGAATATGCACAATTTGAATGGAGTGAGTGGTAACAATAAAAGTGATTTTAAGTATATACTGGCAGGTTCAGGACTGAGGAAAATATTTGATTACCATATTGATTGGTCAAGAGCTGAAAGTATGGATATATTTGAATTTACATATCCATGCATACTATTAGCTGGACTGTATTTGGTTAGTGACAATGAGAATTGCATTAAAAACGAGAAGCGAATTAAAACGGATAAAATCTATACTATTTTTGATAAATTGTTGAGTGGATATGATAAAATTAAGAAGAATCCTGAAGTAGTGAAAAATCATATTGTTCCTTTGACTAATAACGAAATATGTAGCTTTAAAAATGCAGTGATAAAAATCAAAGCTGGTTATATAGATCATTGTGACCGAAGCTCAAGCAGTAAAGCGCGGAAGAAAACAAAAAATGAAAAGACATATAGTGCAGAGGAAAAAGAGAAAATAATTATTCAAATAAAAGAAATTACGCAGGAGTTTATTGAAGAAGAGAAAAAAATGCAGGAGGCATATGACAGAATAAAAAAGCAAAATAAGTTGCTAAAGAAAAAACAAGAGCAAGTAGAAAAAAATAGTGGCACAGATATAAAAGTGCAGTGTGAAAGCAGCGATTTGGAATATATTCAAAGGGAACAACAATGGAAGGAAACAAAAAAGTATTACAGGACTCACTGTGAATGTGATATGGATGAATTTTGGCTAGAGGATGATATAAAGCTACCTGAGGATATCAAAGAACAGAAAAACGCCAAAGAACAGGAAAACGCCAAAGAACAGGAAAACGCCAAAGAACAGGAAGACATTAAAGAACATGTAGACGTAGAATCAGTAAATGATAAAAAAACAGAAAATAATTTTTGGAAAATTTATGGAGAAAATTATTTTGGAATATATGATGAGCGCGAGAAGGAAAAAATATTAGCAGCAAGAATTAATGCAGAATACACAATGCTGGTTGCTGAGCAAAAATACAGTGAGAACAGAGGAAATGAAGCATACGGAGAATTAGAAGATGATCGTAATTTAATGCCTTGTGTTGATACAATTGAGTATCCACCGTATTTAAAACCGATTTTTACTGTTTTAGCGGGATATTACCATTTATTTCCATTGATTTCTAAAAAATCCGAGCTGAAGAAGTCGAAAAGTGGATATGTGGGCAATCCTTTGATGGGAAAGGATATGTATAATAAGCTTTACAATGTAAGGCGAATGTGTGATGCGGTACATGATATTGATAGGTATAGAGATGAATTTGACGGAAAGTTCTTGGAGAAGTATTGTGAGTTTTACTATAAATCACATGAAAAACTTGTAGATATGCGAAAAGGAATTATAGAACTAGATAAAAAGACTCCAAATTTAAGGCTGAGTGAGAGCGATTATTTTTCTGGCGAATATCTTTTAGAGCAGATTTTTGCATTAGAGTTGTTTTACAAAGAAGTCCAGATAATAGTAAATAGAGCGGAAGAAATAGGTGAAATTGAGATACTAGAGGGGGAAAGGTGGGATAGGCTTGCATATTGTCTGGAAAAAATATATGAGATCAAGGGTGTTTATACGAGAAAAAAGTTTGCTGAAAATATCCTGAAGAGATTTTTTGATGAGAAGGCTTATCAGTTAGACGAACATAACTGGAATGTGTTTCGAAAGAGCATCAGTAGAATAGAGAAGACGCAGCATATATATGAAGAATATAAAATAATGGAATTATTTGGAAGGGAAAGTGCTTATTCGGATATAGCAATTACTACTATTAAAATGAATATTAAGAAGGCAATGCCAGAATTATATGAATCCTCAATTGGTAAGTGGTCAGAAATCAAAGAAAAGGTAAATTCAATTAGTGAAAAAGAGAGAAAAATAACAGAAAAAATAATAATTGCAAGCATAATAACAATGTGGAAATTAATATAGCAGAAAAATATCGTGTGAAACAGAAAATGTCACACGATATTTTTTTAATATTTTTTATAAAAAGCAGATTGTAATGGGTAAATTAGAAATGCTACATTATGAGCATAAAGAGCGCGCGTGATTTATACAAAATGCTTTATGGGATTCAGATATGAAGTTTATTCTGTAGAACCAATCGAAATGCTGCACCTTGACAAATGAATAGGATTTGAAAAAGGTTAACGGTATAGTTTCCTTAATAAGGGGTGGGTTAATTGAGAAATAACTATTATCTGGGTACCATTAAGAAAATTACATTATTGCTTTGATTTAGATTATATGGTTTATCAAGAGGAGGATTTAATACAAATGGTAAAAAAATTATTTTCATATGAAGAAGTTCGGATTAAGCAAAACGGAGACGCATTCTATTATAGCTACGGCGAAGTGCAACACATTGAAGATTACACGTTAGTATTGTGGGATGCTGAAAAGAAGTGTGTTGATATTTATGATAAAACAAAGGCTCCAGAAACAGAGTATCTAATTAGGACAGATCTCAGAAAATCTTGCGGAGTTGTGAGGGTTGGTGAAAATGAACCAGCTTTTTTAGATAAGCTGATTTTGATTTGGAAACAGCCGTGGGGTCATGTAAGAGGGTTCTTTTTGAATGGAGATGCCAGGAACAAGAAAAAAATGAGATTATTCGAATTTACTATTTATTGTAATGATCCGATTCCCTCTGAATTACAAAAAAAGCTCTTAGAGTTATATTGTATTGGTGCGTTTGGAAGCAATTCGGATGTAGTTGGATGTTTTGAAAAATTATTGTTACAGGAGAAAAGTGATGGGGAAGAAGCATAAAAATAGGAAAGAATATCCTGGTAAGCAGCAGAATGAATGGGAAAATAATAATATCGAGGAACCAAGCAATGAAGATACTTCATTCACTGCGAAAGAAGTGTTTGCGAATTCACAGGTAGATGCCAACGCAGAAGAGGAAAGCGATACGGAAGCAGAAGAAGAGTTTACTGAAACTGCGGAAGAAGTATTTGCGAATTCATATGTAGATGCCAGAGCAGGAGAAGAAAGCGATACGGAAGAAGAGCTTTCAGAAACAGCGGAAGAAATGTTTGCGAGTTCACAGGTGGATGCCAGAGCAGGAGAGGAAACCTATGCGGAAGAAGCAGAGGGAGAGCTTTCAGAAACAGCGGAAGAAGTGTTTACAAGTTCCAATGTGGATGCCAGTATGAAAAAAGGCATTGAAGTAGAGGATACCACAGCTAAGGTGAGTGAAGTAGTAGAGACTTCAAAAGAGCAAAAGCTTGAAAATGCCAAACCTATGGACACCACGAGCCAGAAACAATCGGAATCTGAAAGAAAAGAATCTAACCCAATGATAGTTCCTGTCTTCAGGAAAAATTCAGTCCCTAATTCTGGAATTGAATCATCATTAGCATCATCTGTAGCGAAAGCTACAGGTGATGCTGCCAAGGCATCAAAAGAGAAAAAAGTTTCCGCTGAAGAATTTAACAGCTATGAGTTTGCCAAGATAATTTTGGACAAATATAGCACATGGCATCTTGATCCGTCCGACTGGGCACTTTGGATCTATAATGGAAGATGCTATGAGCCATTGAATGACAAAAAACTTGGTGATCTTATATATGCGGAACTTCCAAAGGAAATTAAGCTTACTACAAAATCTTGCAAAAAAATCATAGAAAACGTTGCGGATTACATTGTCCGGGAGTGTACAGCTAATCCATTGGATATCGAAAAATCTGGAAAGTATTACAAGACATTCCGTGAAAAGGATATTCGCAGTATATATGGTCAGGTGGTTCTGGAAAACGGAATTTATGACGTTATGACAGGTACATTTCAGAAACAGTTTACTTCTGAGAAGCCATATTATTATCAAATAAAGGCTAAATATCTGAAAGAAAAAATGGATATGGAATTGTGTACACCAAATTTCGACAAGCTTTTAAGGGATGCGACAGGTGGAGACGAGACGTCTATTCGTATGATTGAGTATGCTCTGGGAATGTTGCTATTGCCGAATAAATGCAAGAAATTTGTGGTTGCCGGGAATGCTTCAAATTCTGGAAAATCGGTATTATTTGGACAGTTTTTTGAGAGCCTGTTTGATGGCTCACGGATATCAAGAATAGATTCTTCCAAGCTGGGCGGCAGGTTTGCCTTGGGAGACTGTGAGGATAAACTTCTAATATCATGTCTTGATATTGACGAGAAAGTATTATCTTCAAAGTCCCTGGGAGTCATCAAGCGTGTGACTGGAGATGGCAAAGTTTCAGGTGAGGCAAAATATAAATCAGCCAAAGAAATTATTGCCAGATTTAAATTCGTTTTTGCGACAAATTTTGGATTTACGTCGCAAAAATATGATGCAGGCTTGGTGAATCGTATGTTGGTTTTACCTTTTGTCTGCGAGACAAAAGAAGAAGACCAATGTGCAGACCTGCCTGAAAAGCTGCAAAGTGAAAAAGATAAGATTGTGACGAAGATACTACGCCGTATGAAAGATGTTGTTGCTAAGGATGGAAGTATTGTAATCAAGGAGTCCAATCTGTCAAGGAGATTGAAGTATGACTGGACTACCAGTAATTCATTCTTTGCTGAATTTTGCGAAGAATGTATCAAAGTCACTGGTGACGAAAATGATTATACAAGCAAAAAAGAATTGTATGAAGCCTATAAGAATTACTTTTGGGTGAAATGCCAAACAGCTTCTGGAAGGGGAAACTATATTTTGCTTCAAAAAATGGCTTTTGAAAAAAATCTTGACGAGCAGATAATCTTTAATAGCCAAGGCCGCGTGAAAAGCGTTCGTAGTCGTAACTATGGCAACGAACAATTCAAAAATCCAGTGAGAAGATTAACCGGGATTCGCCTGTTGGATTAGGGGTGGCACAGTGGCACAATTGGCACATGCGCTATGGACGTAATGTCTGCGTAAACTGTGATATATTATTTTTATGAAATGCAGTGCTTCAAGAACGATGATCACAGTTTGAAAAGAATCATTTCAATTAAGTTGCGATGATAAAAGCGCAGAAAGGAGAATCATAAAATGATGAGAAAAATACGAGGAGGACAAGACATGAACTATGGACTGAGCGAGTTGGCGTTACGGAATGATTTTGAAAACTATGCGACAGATGACGAAATGGGACTATTTACAATCACACCGTATGGTAAAGATATTCCTCACGAATGTGAGGAAATTTCAACTGCGAGACAAGAATCAGACCGATCCGGTAATCAAGTAGTAAAAAAGTCAATAGTTAGCTTGAATGATGGGCAGAACTATGCTATCTTAACTAAAGAACAGTTGATGGCTGTGTGTATAGATAAGGATGCAGTAATAGAGTCCTGTGTTAAATCCCTTAGAGAGCAGTTCCCTAAGATGATTGGCAAGAAAGAGATTATGGACATTTATCATTGCGAGAGCGATAAGGCGTTACGAATCCTAAAGTTGATGTTCCAGATGGGATACGGAAATAAAATTGGGAAAGAATACTATGTGTCTCAGAAAGCCCAGGAAGAATTTGTGAAAAACATGGTAGGTAAGGAAGTTTACATATGATGTTTTGATGTGTTAGGAACTGTTTGAAGTATCACGTTGTGGTATCACTTTTGAAAAAAGATGTGCGTAACATTAGCAAAATCAATGGGTTTACGCATTGTTTATGTGACATCGTAAACTACAACAAATAATTAAATTTTGAATAAAAACAGCAGAATCCTTATATTCTGCTAAGTGTCCAAGCGTTGAAAATGCCACGAAAGAGAAAATGAAACGAGTTAAGTTTCGGTTTTCCTTTCGTGGCGTTTTTGTTGTGGAAATGAATTTTATATTGTGATATATTGAATATAAGCGGAAACGCTCTAGGAGGTGTCAAAATCGGCTTCACGTAATAAAGTAAAACCGGATACCATACTAAAGACATTTTGGCGGGATAATGATCATTTCGCAGATTTATTTAATGCAGCGTTATTTGATGGAGAACAGGTGCTGAACCCTGCTGATCTCATGGAAGTAGATACAGATGTTTCCTCCATGGTGAAATTTAACAATCATGCAGAGACGGTTCAGAAAGTCCTGGATGTGGTGAAGAAAACAGCATATGGCGTGGATTTTGTAATCTGGGGGCTGGAGAACCAGAGTAAAATTCACTATGCAATGCCTTTACGGCATATGATCGGGGATTCCTTTTCGTATCTGAAGGAGTACAACGAGATTGCAGCCAGGAACAAGGCTGAGAAAGGGTTTGAGTCTTCTGACGAATTCCTTTCCAACTTAAAGAGGACAGACAGGCTTCATCCAGTGATAAGCCTGTGCGTATATTATGGGGAAAAAGAATGGGACGGACCGTTCTGTCTGGCAGATATGCTGGAAATCCCGGAGAAACTGAAACCTTTGGTATCCGACTATAAAATGAACCTACTTCAGTTAAGGAAAAGCGGATCACTGTGGTTCCATAATGCAGATGTGGATACCGTATTTGATGTAAGCCGTTCCATTTATGAAAAAGATTTTCAGAAGATCAATACTGTGTATAAAGAAAAGGCAATACCAGCAGAACTTGGAGTCGTGATCGGAGCAATCACAGAATCCAAGAAACTGATTAACCATGCTTTGCAATCAGAGAAAAAAGGAGGGCAGATTTATATGTGTGGTGCATTAGAAGAATTGGTAAACGAGGGCGTTCAGCGCGGCAGAGAGGAAGGAAGAATCGAAGGAATCAAGGCTAATATTAGAACTTGTAAAACTTTTAAAATCAGTAAGTCAGATACGATTAAGAATGTTGTAAAAGAATTTGCTTTGTCAGAAGATGAGGCAAAAGCTTACGTGGAGAAATACTGGTAGGAACTAAATATAATCAGAAATATGTGTAGGGCAGAATCTGTAGAAGGTTCTGCCCTAATTTTGGTTTGCGCGCCATGGGCGCGCTCTAACGGGTGAAAGTCCCGAACATGCCTAGGCGACAAGGAAGTGTATAGCTGAACAGCAAGGGTGTCTATCGTAAGGTA
>OLRJ01001694.1_pt1 | contig 18248 bp, 10 predicted proteins | sample 1672741 | NCBI WGS metagenome assembly OLRJ01 (sample SAMEA3136719, study PRJEB25190) | human gut metagenome | biome: human gut; feature: human-associated habitat; material: faeces | place: Austria | collected 2013
CGGATAGTTGTCAATAATCAGCTTGATTGGATCCAGTACTGCCATATAACGAGGCGCTTTTAATTTCAGATCCTCGCGGATACAGTATTCAAGCATTGCGTAATCTACAGAGCTGTCTGCCTTGGATACACCGCAAAGTTCTACAAATTTCTGTATGGATTCCGGGGTATAGCCACGGCGGCGCAAACCGGAAATAGAAACAAGCCGTGGATCATCCCATCCGTCTACAATGCCATTTTCTACCAGTTTCTTAATGTAACGCTTACCAGTTACCACATTTGTCAGGTAAAGCTTTGCAAATTCAATCTGCTTTGGTGGATGTGGGTACTCCAGTTCTCTTACTACCCAATCATATAACGGTCTGTGATCCTCAAACTCAAGAGTACAGATAGAATGGGTAATTCCCTCTATAGCATCCTCAATAGGATGTGCAAAATCATACATCGGATAGATGCACCAGGTATCTCCGGTTCTGTGATGATGCATATGCGCCACACGATAGATAATCGGATCTCTCATGTTGATATTCGGAGATGCCATATCGATCTTTGCACGAAGAACTTTTGTTCCATCTTCATATTTTCCGTTTTTCATATCTTCAAACAGCTGCAGGTTTTCCTCCACGCTGCGGTTGCGGTAGGGGCTTTCTTTTCCCGGCTCTGTCAGAGTTCCGCGGTACTCACGGATCTCTTCCGGCGTCAGATCACACACATACGCTTTTCCTTTTTTGATCAGCTTGATGGCAGCTTCGTACATTTGTTCAAAATAGTCAGATGCAAAAAACAGTCTGTCTTCCCAGTCAGCGCCCAGCCATTCCACATCTTTTTTGATGGACTCTACAAATTCAAATTTCTCCTTTGTAGGATTGGTGTCATCAAAACGCATGTTGAATTTACCGTGGTATTTCTGCGCAAGTCCGTAGTTCAACAAAATAGACTTTGCATGTCCTATATGAAGATATCCGTTCGGTTCCGGCGGAAAACGGGTGCAGACTGTCTCGCAGTTTCCCTCTTCGATATCTTTATCAATGATCTGTTCAATAAAATTTTTGGAAATAGTTTCGTTTTCCATTCTCAATCCTCCAGTATTGACACTCTTTTCGGTCACATAATATACATAAAAATTTATCACAGCTGAGCATTTCCGTCAATTCATTTTCCCGTGTGCTGTCCCTGTTTTTTCCTATTTCTTTCATATTTTAGGCGGTTTCTCATGATTTTACCAAAAAACTGTCTGTATCACAATGTTATCTTCAATAAAACAGAAAAGTTCTGCATCATACATATCGTATAACACAGAACTTTTTACATATGTGTGATTATTTATTATATTACTTACATACCGTTGTTTTTGCCCTATAGCATCAACATATTTTCATCAGGAATGCTTCACATGCTTATGGGTAAACAGATGATCCTGACAATACTCATAGTTACCATCACACTTTGAGCAGAATCGGAATTCCAGATTCGGATCATCCAACTCTGTGCGTCCGCAGATGGCGCATTTATGTCTTGTGATCTGTCCCTGACCAGATCGTCCGTTTCCGGCATTCGTTGTACGTCCGCCCATACCGCTCTGTCCCATCTGACGGCGGAAATCCCGTTTCCGCTTCATCTCATGCGGCGAATAGGCCTTCATATTTCTCGTCATCAGGAAGAAGATAATAAAGTTCAGTAAAGATGCGAGAATCGCTACTCTTGCCACCCAGCCTGAAGAGATCGCACTTGCAACAGCCAGAGCCGCATACACGATCGCCATCCATTTCATCTTGATCGGAATGATAAAATACAGCATGACCTTCATATCCGGATAGCATACCGCAAAAGCAAGGAAAATGGACAAATTGATGTAATAGGTGCTGAAATAACCGCCAAGCACCTGCTGTCCCATCAGGAAATACATCAGGATCGCACCAAGCACCGTAAAAATCATTCCACCAAAGATATAGACGTTAAACCGGAAAGATCCCCAGGTCTGTTCCAATACCGTTCCCAGCTGATAATAAAAGATCATCATAATGATGGCAAAGAAAATATTGGTCTGTGGCGGTATCAGAATCCAGGAGACCAGACGCCATACCTGCCCGTAATGAAAGATCATGTAAGGTTCCAATGTCAGAGAGCTCATAAACCGCGGTGCCACAAATTCAATAATATAGCCAATGATATAACAGATGATGATATATTTCATCAGCCCCGTGATAGCATGCCTTCCAAACTTTCGCTCAAGCTTATTTAAAAAATTCATAGATTTCCTCATTTCCTGTCATTTATCAAATGGTACATCCGTTTTTTGATATGCTAAACATTATAATTTTCCTGCTGAGGTTTGTCAATGAAGCCAACGATTGTTCACAAAGTCTTTATAATTTCCCCACCGGCACACAGATCTCATCTCCCGGCTGCAGCTGGTAGATGTTTACATAAGGATTTTCATACATCAGCTGCTCTACTTCCACATGATGCATTTTTGCGATCTTATATAAGGTGTCGCCCTCTTTTACTACATGGATGATTCCCCTGCAAAGTCCATCTGTCATATAATTTTTTTCCATATCCGATTTCCTTCCATTTACCTTAATTTACACTCAACCATATATTACTTACCATACAGATAATAATAAATCATATTTCATACCATTTACATGCATAAATCCCGTATCGTCTTACTATTTCTAATCGCACCTCCATTCTATGAACATTTTCAGGTATCTTTTTTGAACACTTCACATTTATTTGACCTGATATCCTCTCTATCCTTCCCCAAAAATGTTATTCCACTCCCCGCCTTACACGACAAAATATATATCAAAAACAGTTTTCCCCATCTGTATAAATCCCCTTTACAATATATGAGCACTGACAAATAAATGTTCCTTTCAGCCGATTCTCCTGCTAAAAACCAGCTAAGAAACCTATTAAAAAACTCTAAAGTCGTGGACTTTTACTTCCCCTTGTCGTATAATGTCATGTGATTCAATCTAAAAAGAACAGAAACACATTATTAATAGGAAATTATAGGTGATACAATGAATAATTTAAAACTGCATAAACTCGGGATTGACATCGGTTCAACCACTGTAAAGATTGCAATTTTAGATGAGGATAATAACATTTTGTTCTCAGACTACGAGAGACACTTCGCAAATATCCGCGAAACTCTCTCTGATCTGCTGAAAAAAGCACATGAAAAACTTGGAAATCTGAAGACATCTCCAATGATCACAGGTTCCGGCGGACTGACTCTGGCAAACTATCTTGGCGTGCCTTTTACCCAGGAAGTAGTCGCCGTATCTACTGCACTGGAAGATTATGCGCCACAGACAGATGTAGCCATCGAGCTTGGCGGCGAAGATGCCAAGATTATTTATTTTGAAGGCGGAAATGTAGAACAGCGTATGAACGGCGTCTGTGCCGGCGGTACCGGTTCTTTCATCGACCAGATGGCTTCCCTGATCCAGACGGATGCCAGCGGTCTGAATGAATATGCCAAAAGCTACAAAGCGCTGTATCCGATTGCTGCACGCTGCGGTGTATTTGCAAAAACGGATATCCAGCCACTGATCAACGAAGGCGCTACACGAGAAGATCTGGCCGCTTCTATTTTCCAGGCCATCGTAAACCAGACTATTTCCGGTCTTGCCTGTGGAAAACCGATCCGCGGACATGTCGCTTTTCTGGGCGGTCCGCTCCACTTCCTTTCCGAATTAAAGGAAGCGTTCATCCGTACACTCAAACTGGATGACGAGCATATCATCGCTCCGGATCACTCACACCTTTTTGCAGCCATCGGTTCTGCATTAAACTACAAAGAAGATGTGACTTTCACACTGGATGAACTGCTGGAAAAACTGTCTTCCAATCTGAAACTGGAATTCGAAGTTGCCCGTATGGATCCACTGTTTAAAAACAAAACAGAATATCAGGAATTTACCGATCGCCACAACGGTCACTGTGTAAAAAAAGGCGACCTCGCTTCTTATAAGGGAAAATGCTTCCTCGGTATCGATGCCGGTTCCACTACAACAAAAGTAGCTCTGGTAGCAGAAGACGGTACTCTGCTGTACTCTTTCTACAGCAGCAATAACGGAAGCCCGCTGGCTACATCCATCCGTTCCATCAAAGAGATCCATGACCAGATGCCGGCGGATGCAGAAATCGTATACTCCTGTTCTACCGGATACGGTGAGGCACTGTTAAAAGCAGCGCTCATGCTGGACGAAGGCGAAGTAGAAACCATCGCCCACTATACCGCTGCCGCATTTTTCGATCCGGAAGTAGACTGCATCCTTGACATCGGCGGTCAGGATATGAAATGCATCAAGATCAAAGATCAGACCGTTGACAGCGTACAGTTAAATGAGGCATGTTCCTCCGGATGCGGTTCCTTTATCGAGACCTTTGCAAAATCCTTAAATTACAGCGTACAGGACTTTGCAAAAGAGGCTCTGTTTGCGGAGCATCCCATCGACCTCGGTACCCGTTGTACCGTATTTATGAACTCAAAAGTAAAACAGGCACAAAAAGAAGGTGCTTCCGTGGCAGATATTTCTTCCGGACTCGCTTACTCCGTTATCAAAAATGCGCTGTTTAAAGTTATCAAGCTGTCTGACCCGACAGAGCTTGGCCAGCATATCGTTGTACAGGGCGGTACGTTCTACAATGATGCCGTTCTTCGAAGCTTCGAGACAATCTCCGGCTGTCAGGCGATCCGCCCTGATATCGCAGGTATCATGGGAGCATTCGGTGCTGCGCTGATCGCCCGTGACCGTTACGAAGAAGGTAAAAAGACATCCATGCTTTCCATTGATGAGATCATCAACCTGGAATATGACACCCAGCTTGCCCGCTGTGGAGGATGTACCAACAACTGTCTGCTGACTATCAACAAATTCTCCGGCAACCGTCGTTACATAACCGGAAACCGCTGTGAAAAAGCATTGGGTAAAGAAAAAAATAAAGAACAGATCCCTAATCTGTTTGAATATAAATATCAGCGTGTGTTCAATTACGAACCACTGGAAGAAAAAGATGCCACCCGTGGAACCATCGGCATGCCACGTGTTCTGAACATCTATGAGAACTATCCGTTCTGGGCAACATTCTTTAAGGGACTGAAGTTCCGACTGGTGCTCTCACCGACTTCCACCCGTAAGATCTATGAACTGGGCATCGAGTCGATTCCAAGTGAGTCCGAATGTTATCCGGCAAAACTTGCCCACGGACATATTACATGGCTGATCAAAGAAGGAATCAACACCATCTTCTATCCATGTATCCCATATGAGAGAACCGAGTTCCCGGATGCAGGCAACCATTACAACTGCCCAATCGTTACCTCTTATGCGGAAAATATCAAAAATAACGTAGATGAGATCACAACCGGACAGGTTCGTTTCCTGAATCCGTTTATGGCATTTACCAATGAAGAAGTGCTGACAAAACGTCTGGTAGAAGAATTCAGCAAAGAATTCCAGATCCCACATGCAGAGATCAAAGCTGCTGCCCATGCTGCATGGATGGAGCAGGAAGCTGAGAGAAACGATATCCGCAAAAAAGGCGAAGAAACTATCAAATGGATGGAAGAAAACAACCGCCGCGGCATCGTGCTCGCCGGTCGTCCATACCATATAGACCCGGAGATCAACCACGGTATCCCGGAACTGATCGCATCTTACGGATTTGCAGTACTGACAGAGGATTCCATCTCCCATCTGCAGAAAGTAGAACGCCCGCTTATCGCTCTGGATCAGTGGATGTACCACTCCAGACTGTATGCGGCTGCAAACTTCGTAAAGACAAGAGATGATCTGGATCTGATCCAGTTAAACTCCTTTGGATGTGGTCTGGACGCAGTTACCACCGATCAGGTCAGTGACATCCTGACCCATTCTGGCAAGATCTACACCTGCCTGAAGATCGACGAAGTAAACAACCTTGGAGCTGCCCGTATCCGTATCCGTTCTCTCATCTCTGCCATCCGAACAAGAGAGAAACATCCGAGAGAACGCACCATCGTACCGTCAAGCTATCATCGTGCCGTCTTTACCGAAGAGATGCGTAAAACATACACGATTCTTGCGCCGCAGATGGCACCGATCCATTTTGAGCTGTTAGAGCCGGCATTCAAAGCTTCCGGTTATAATCTGGTCGTACTGGATAACGATAATAAATCTGCTGTAGATGCAGGTCTGAAATATGTAAACAACGATGCCTGCTACCCTTCCCTGATTACGGTAGGTATGTTCATGGATGCGGTAACATCCGGAAAATATGACACGGATCATCTGGCGATCATCATGTCTCAGACCGGTGGCGGCTGCCGTGCTTCCAACTATGTGGGATTCATCCGTCGAGCACTGGAGAAAGCCGGTTATCCGCAGATTCCGGTTATCTCCCTGAACTTAAGCAGTCTGGAGTCCAACCCGGGATTCAAACTGAATGCATCCCTGATCCAGAGGGGTCTCTATTGTCTGGTATTTGGCGATATCCTGATGCGCTGCATCTATGCCACAAGACCATATGAGGCAGAACCGGGATCCACCGATGCGTTACATAAAAAATGGGTACAGAAGATCACAGACTATGTATCTACCACCAAAATGATCAGTCATCGGAAATACAAACAGTACTGTCGTGAGATCGTACATGACTTTGATGTACTTCCAAGACGGGATATCCAGAAACCGAAGGTAGGCATCGTAGGCGAGATTCTTGTTAAATTCATGCCGATGGCAAACAACTATCTGGCTGATCTTCTGGAATCTGAAGGAGCTGAAGCTGTGATTCCGGATCTGCTGGACTTCTTCCTCTACTGCTTCTATAACAATAACTTCAAAGCAGAAAAACTGGGCATGAAGAAATCTTCCGCTACAAAATCTAACCTGGGTATCTGGGCACTGGAAAAACTCCGCGGAACAGCCCATAAAGCACTGGAAGAAAGTAAACACTTTGCACCGCCTGCAAGCATTTATGAGACAGCAAAAAATGCAGAATCCATCGTATCCCACGGCAACCAGACCGGCGAGGGATGGTTCCTGACCGGCGAGATGGTAGAGCTGATCAACTCCGGCGTCAACAACATCGTATGCTGTCAGCCGTTTGCCTGCCTGCCAAACCACATTGTAGGTAAAGGCGTTATCAAAGAGCTGCGTCATCAGTATCCGATGTCCAACATCGTAGCCATCGACTTCGATCCGGGCGCCAGCGAGGTAAACCAGCTGAACCGTATCAAACTGATGCTCTCCACTGCTCAGAAAAACCTGAAAAAGCATCAGAAAGCAGATAAGAAAGATGCGTAAAAACCGATAGATACTTTTAAAATGAAAAAGATTCCGTGTTCACTACAGAAACTTCTGACGGTAAACACGGAATCTTTCTCGTTTCTATATTATTCAACTTTCATATTGCAATTTTATATTTCATCTTCCATTCCATATATTTTATTTTCTAATGCATATGTTTCATTATCAAACAAAAATAACATTCATCTACATATCGAAATTTCATATCATACACATAAGAATTTCATAAAAGCAAAAGAACATATCATTTTTAGAATTAATACTCTAAAATGATATGCCCTATGCAATACCTAAAAGACCTTTTTTATTTTATAGATAAAAATCAGCTCTGGTTTCTTATCCAATTATCCTATCGAATCACATAGCTTGTATGCAGCAACTCGTGAGCTTTCTCTGATCCCGGTTTCCCAAGAAGGTTTTTATACACTTCTTTTACTGCCGGATTCTCGTGGGATTTGCGCATTGCGCTGTTGGCATCATTGCGATACAATGCCTCGCCGCATGTTTTCGGTACATTTGTAAGCACTCTTGTAGCTGCATTCTGATGCGGCTGTCCGCCTCCGTTGATGCATCCGCCCGGGCATGCCATGATCTCTACAAACTGATAGTCTGCCGTGCCGTTTTTAATGGCTGTCAGAAGCTGGTTGGCATTTGCCAGGCCGGAAGCTACCGCTACTTTTACTTCTGTTCCATTCACATCTACAGATGCTTCTTTGATGCCATTCATTCCCCGGACAGCCGTATACTCGATAGCCGCCTCTTTTCCGGTCAGTGTCTCTACCGCTGTTCTCAGTGCAGCTTCCATAACGCCACCGGTCACACCAAAGATCACGGCAGCGCCGGTACCAAGACCAAGAGGCAGATCAAATTTTGCATTTGGATTCATCGCCTCCAGCTGAATCTCTGCATCTTTCAGCATTGCTGCCAGCTCATTGGTTGTAATGACATAGTCCACATCCGGAACACCCGCACCACACTCATCGTCACGAGTAATCTCAAATTTCTTTGCCGTACATGGCATAACGGATACCATAACGATCTTCTCTTTTGCAATATGCTCCTGATTTGCAACATATGTCTTTACAATCGCGCCCTGCATCTGATGTGGGGACTTGCAACTGGAAATGTTCTCCAGCATATCCGGGTAAAAATGTTCTGCATATTTGATCCAGCCCGGACAGCAGGATGTGATCAGCGGCAGTTCTCCATCATTTTTCAGGCGTTCGATCAGCTCATTTGACTCTTCCATGATTGTCAGGTCTGCACCAAATTTAGTATCAAAGACTTTATCAAATCCAAGGCGGCGAAGTGCTTCTGCCATACGGCCTTCCACATCTACACCGATTGGGAATTCAAACGCTTCTCCCAGAGCTGCACGGACAGCTGGAGCCACCTGTACGACCACATATTTTTCCGGATCAGCGATAGCATCTTTTACCTGATCCATCTGCGTTTTCTCTGTCAGTGCGCCAACCGGGCAGACTGCCACACACTGTCCGCAGTTGACACAGCTTGCTGCTGCCAGACCTGCCGTGGAAGCCGGTCTGATTTCTGCATCCAGTCCGTCTCCGGTACATGCGATAGCAGATACTGCCTGCATTTTTGCGCAGACATTGATACATCGTTTGCATTTGATACATTTATTATTGTCACGAACCAGTACTTTTGAACTCAGATCCAGTTCTTCTATATTTTTCATCGGTAAATCCGGTTCATCGGTAAATCCATATTCTTTCAGCAGATCCTGCAGTTCACAGCTGGTAGAGCGGAAACAGTACAGACAGGATTTATTATGCTTTGCAAGAATCTCTGCCAGCGCTTTTTTCCGAGCTTCCATAACCGCCGGTGTATGAGTCTGGATCTCCATCCCCTCTTCGATTCGTGTAGTAGAGGCATTTACGATTTCCCCTGCTACTTCTGCCACGCAGACGCCGGACAGATCCACATCCTGTACGCCTTTTAAATAATACAGCGTCGGAATCTTCTGCTGCATGAACTCACGCTGCATTTTCAAAGTTTCAAAGGAAGCATCGAGAATGGTGATTCCTTTTTTCATGGTATAATCATACCCGTTGATTTTAATATTCACTGTACGCATTCTTCGATCCTCCTGTTAGCAATTTGCAAAAAATTCTGCTTCATCATACTCATCTACATGGCCTTCCGGAATCTCATATCCCAGAGGTCGTACCGGATATCTCCACATAGGGATATCTTCTGTAAACAGTTCCATCTCGCCATCAGCGCCCTGTCTGATATTAATCCATTTCAGCCAGTTCTTATCATCCATTTCCGGATAATCTGAACGATAATGAGGATACATAATGCCACGAGTCTCTTTTCGCATCTCTGCGGAACGAAAGATCATCTCAAGGCAAAGGATGGTATCTGCTGCCTCCAGACATTTGGAAAGGGAATGTGGATCATCTGCCGTCAGATGCGGCACAATCGCTTTCATCTTTTCGATATCAGCATACACTTCCTGTATCTCTTTCTCATTTTTCAGAATACATTTATGTACATCAAAAATATATGTTTCGATCATATCATAGATTTCTTTGAAATGATGTGTATCATTTCTGTGAAGCGGCGCATAGATTTTCTCTTTTAATGCTGCAATCTGATTCAGATCCAGTTCATCCCAGTCTGCTTTTGCCGCATACGGAGCGATACTGTCTCCGGCCATCATACCTGTTGTGGAAGCATTTCCGAGACCATCTCCACGGGTCCATCCAAAATACGCATTTCCCTGTGTGGAAATCTTACCCGGAGCCCAGAGTCCTTCCACGCCTGTCCGAATCTCTTTATCTACTTTGATCGGTTCTACCTGGATAACGGTCTTAATGGTAGTCTCAACCACATCTCCCATCGTTCCCAGATTTTTCTGTGTCTTGCCAAATACCAGATGCTCCCATTTCATTTTGTCGCGGAACATACGCTGGGTAGATTCATTCATATCTGTTCCACCGATCATCATACGGACTTCATCCGGATGAGCAAGATCGACAGTCAGAGGACCATTTCCAGCAGCCACTTCTTTTACCATGGCATCTACCAGAGCAGGGGTTACTTCCCATTCTTTATGACCGATATATTTATCTGTCAGGTTTTCGCCATTTTTGTTGCAGATCATATTAAATCCACCATAGATCGGGGTATTGGTCTTTTTAAATACCACATCCACCTGTGTGGAAAATTCTACATTCCGCATCACAGCGCCCACACGGTACATTGCTCCGACACCGGTTCCATAACCCATAAATTCCAGACCTATTTTTTTGAAATGACATCCCTGTGTCGCCATGGCAACTGCTTTTGCATGGAAGATCTTACATTCCATGTGATCCATGTCAAATCCAATCGCACCGATAACTTTTCCGTTCTTGCTTGTAAGCAGTTCAAAAATGTTGACCCTGCTCAGCAGTCGGATACCAAGCTTCAGTGCCATCTGACGCAGCTGTGCACAGACATTGATGGATACACCACCCATATCCAGCGCATCCGGGATGAACGGAAGCGGTGTAGCCTCTCCATCCTCATTACAGGATGTGATAACGCCACAATGTTTCATATAGTCAATGTTATCTCTGTGATATACGAGATAATCTCTTAAAAATTCCTGATCATTCAAAAATGGTGTATGCGCATGTACCAGATATTCCAGCGCATTTTTTACGCCATTCTGATGCTTAGATGTAGCACGGATTCCGTTTCCGGCTTTTGTCGCCTGTCCATTCCATCCGATGATACCTTTATCAATAACAAGGATATCCAGTGACGGGTCATTCTCTTTTGCACGGATCGCAGTTACCAGTCCTGACATACCGCCTCCAACGACGAGAATATCCGAAGTATACAATTCTCCATAATCTTTTACATCTGCCATGAGCTCTACCTCCTACTCGCCATCTTTCTTCATCAGTGCAGCACTGTACTCTAACGGATCTACCTGTAAGGCTGAAATAACCTGAATGTCAATGACGTTGTTCAGGCAATCCATCTCACACTGGTAACATAATACGCATTCATCCGGATATTTTGGATATGCATAATGTTTCTCTTCATCCCACTGCCATACATTTTCCATACAACGACGGATACATCTTCTGCAACCGCAGCAACGGTCGGTGTCTATCACATAACGAACGCTCTGCTGCTGGCCTTTGTTCTCAACTATCATCCCGTCTTCCTCCTAATCAAATAATTCTCTTTAACTCTCCCGATTTCTATACCTTATAATCCCTTCGGTTGATGATAAAAGTATATCTCTATTCGGCAATTGAAAGATCATCTCATTTTGCAGGAATTAAACTGCCATTTTCTACAGTTGTATAGAAAAGATTTTTATCTGAAAAACTCTGATTTTTTCCTGCAATTCCCTGATACAACACCTGTCCTCAACAGTTGTTTACTCCGCTTATCATGCATCACATCCATTGAAACAATATTCCTGTATATTAAAAAATAATATATTATGCGCTTTTCTAAAAGAAGAAGCCATCGCAAAAAATTGCGACAGCTTTTTCAATCTGATTTATGGGTATTTTATAGTAAGGGTAAGATATTGGCTTTACTTATTATAAGATTTTCTGTATTACAGTGTTTATAGTATGTTTTTTGTCTTTTATGAAAACAACCTCGCACCTTTACGAATATCGCTTACATACGTTCTCTTACAACTGCAACAAATTCTCCGATGGTATTCAGATTACTTGCCTCCTGAATCTCGATCGTTACATCAAGTTCTTCCTCAATGGTAGAGATCATAACGATCATTTTCATGGATTCGTTGGACAGATCTTCACGAATATCTGTATTTAATGTAATGGTAGATACGTCTACTCCATAGGCGTCTGCTGCTGCCTCAATGACTGTTTTAGCAACATCGTCCAGCTCTCCGTCAAATGCCGCCGTTGACTGTGTTGCGAAAACGCCTGCGCTTTCCATCGCACCTGCATTAATGGTCTCTTCTCCCAGTCTCTCTTTTACTACATTTACAAACTCTCCGATAGTATTCAGATTGCTTGCTTCCTGAATCTCAATCGTTACATCCAGCTCATCCTCAATGGTAGAAATCATAACGATCATTTTCATGGATTCGTTGGACAGATCTTCACGGATATCTGTATTTAATGTAATGGCAGATGCGTCTACTCCATAGGCATCTGCTGCCGCATGGATCACAGCCTGTGCCGTTGCATCATTGCTGATATCTGCTGTTTTGGCCGGAGCTGCGCCTTTTGTTTCCTCTTTTTTTGCTTTCGGTGCTTTGATCTCCGGGATCTTTTTAAATCCATTGTCTTCCACCAGTTCCCAGGCTACGACTTTGACATCCTCATCCTGGAAGATCAGAGGTTTTACTTCTACTTCATGTTCTTCAATATATTTATCAAATTCTGCATATTTGTCATAATCAATATGTAACAGGCTGGCATTGAAAGAATTGATATCCCTATCCGGAATTGCTACTTCTACTGCAAAATAATCGCCATGTTCGTTTCTGAATTCCGGATCGCCAAATGCGCCCTTTGTAGTAAGCGCCTGTTTTATGACGCCACGCATATTGGTAAGGTCTACCCATTCTGTATCCAGGCATCCACACTCGTTGCAGCACAGATAAGGAGGAAATTCAATATGTCCGCATCTGGTACATTTCCGTCCCAGAATGGTTCCTTCTTCCAAAGCATCATAATACGTTTTTACAATTGGTTTTAAATCATATTTTGTCATTTTAACCATCTTCCTCCTCTCCTATTTTCTCTCCATCATGATGTTCAATACATTCTGACTTCCGCCAAATCCACGGAGCATTGCACGTTTTACATCATGCTGAACCTGTGTTGTGCCTGCATCGCCACGCATCTGATGAACTGCTTCGTATACATCATGTAATCCGGAAGCTCCCGCTGCATGACCATACTGACAACGACCGCCATTTGTATTGATCGGACGGTCTCCGTCAAATGCGATACGGCCTTCTTTTGTATACTGCCATCCTTCTCCTTTCGGAAGGTACTCACAAGTTTCTGCGGAAAGGAATTCGGACTGGTTGTAGAAATCATTTGCCAGGAAAATATCCATGTCAGCGCCGGTCAGGCCTGTCAGTTCTTTGACCTGACGATAAGCATTCTGTGTCGCATACATCTCATTTCGAGGATTTCCTGCCTCTACATTTGAATGACCGATACCGAGAATCTCAATCGGATGATCAGTATATTTGTAAGCCAGCTCAGTCGGGCATACAACGACCGCTGCTGCACCATCACAACGCTGTTCAAAATGAGAGCCTCTCATATATTTACCAATCAGCGGATTAAATTTTGAATGAAGATACTCATATGCAGAATCCATTCCATTTGCCGCCGCCAGTTCTTCATAAGTATTATTGGTAATCGTACTGAGGGGATTCAGAGCAGCTGCACGGCGGCAGTTGATGGATAACGCTGTCATCATCGCATCCACATCTTCCGCACTGACATTGTTTTCTTTGATATAATAATCCAGCCAGGACTCGGAATTAAATGGCAAAGAACCACGAGTAAATAATGTATAATCCCTGCACTGCGTGGAAGCAAGTACGTCATGGAAAATGGCATCTGTTCCAAACCGTCGTTTTGTAACGACTCTGGTCGGATATGCGATGGAATACGGGGTCTCAATACATCCGCTTAATACCATGTCATACTGTCCGGATGCTACAAGAGATACAGCAGTCTCAATACCTACATATCCAGTTGCACATGCCTCACTGTGATGATAAGAACCTTTTCCCTTCATACCGATCCAGTTTGCTACATGCATATTCGGAGTGGCAAGGTTACTAGTCCAGCCCGGTCCTGCCTGTCCATGGATATAAAATTCCACGTCACTTCCATCTACGCCTGCATCTTTCATAGCATCTCTTGCTGCATATGCAAACAGCTCCTGCTCGTTCATGCCATCTACAGACGGATCATCCAGAATACGGATAAACGGTGTTGCGCCAACGCCTATAATAGAAACGCTTCTGCTGAATGGTTTTAATTTTGGAAGATTATCATTAAAGCTCATCGTTCATTCTCCTTATCTTTTTTATACACTCAAAATTTTCTTTCCATGGGCTTTCCGGTCGGGAATCTTCCTTCCGGTCAGATTTTCATGGGGAAAATTCTGAGTGCATACTTTATTTTAACAGTTATCTGTTCTGGTATTATTGTATAAAAAAGGAAGATAGAAGCGTTTGTATGATAATCTGGAAAACACTACTCATTTTTCTACATAATTGTAGAATAGACTTTATAGCTTTTACTTTTATATAAATTTCATGTATAATGCCTACATAATATATGGATGTATTACATCTGATCGAATCGTAAATCAATGCCTTGTTCTGAGAGCATATCTTCATTATTTTTACGGAGGTTTTTACATATGTACATAGGATTAAAAAATATACAACGTCTGCTGACAGATGAAGGCTATCCCGTTACACTGACATCCTCGGATGAGACTCATGCCCTGACCGGCTGGTACAAGCTGACAGATGCGCCGGAACCGTTGAATATGCATACCCTGTATGCCTGTCGTTATGGAGAAGAACTGCTTTCCTTTCCTTACATTGAACACATGCATATCGTCTGCATCCTTCCAACGGATACCGATGCCGATGCTCTGTCCGCGCAGTTTCCGAACGACTTAAGCATCTTATTTGTGACGTGTGAACAGCCGGAAAACATCTACAGTATTCTGCAGAATTATTTTCACATTCAATGCGGTGCCAGCTACTATGGCTCCACGCTGTTGGATTTTCTCGCTTTTGACAATGGACTGCAGCCTGCTGTGGAATACTCTTATCGTGTATTTGGCAATCCGGTATTTGTTTTTGATACCAACTTTAATTTGATTGCAGCTCCATTTGATCATCTGAAGGGGCAGAATTTTACTGACCGGATTTTGGAGAAAAAGGGCTTTACTGACCAGGACTTTAAAATGGCCAGCCGTCAGAACAATATTCATGAAAAAGTCAAACGAAGCGAGATCCCGATTCAGGCTTTTAATGAAGAACTGGGTTACGAACAGCTCTATTGTTCTATTGATACGAGCAAAGATCTGGGACATATCGTAGTCTCTGCAGTCAACAAACCCTTTGAGCCCATTGACTCTGAACTTCTCCTGACACTGAAAAAATATATCTGTGAACAGATGAAGAAAGATTCGTTCATTCAGAACTCCCGTGGATTCAATTACGAGTATTTTATCCGGGATCTTCTGGATCATAAAGTGGCAGCGGGGCGTTCTTCCATCGGAAAGTTGAATTATGTGAAAGATGACTTTGCCGGAAATAACTACTGTATTGTAATCGAAATTGCAAAAAGTCTGGAAACCATCAATGCCAGACATGTACGGAATATGCTGGAAAGCCGGATTCCGTATCTAAAGACCGTTATCTACAACGGACAACTGATCGTCATCATTACCATGCCTTCTCATCAGCTGATCCCGAAAGAATACAACAAAACATTGCAAAAACTTTGTATAGAAAATGGTCTGTATGCCGGTCTCAGCAACTGCTTTCAGGACATTCTGAATCTGGAAGAATACTATAATCAGGCACTGCGCGCCATCGAACTTGGCATGTGTAAAGATAATGCGCCAAACCTGTTCTCCTATGAGCAATATTATCTGGAGCATCTGCTGAATTCCTTTACCATTAACGAATCCAGCTGGACCTTCTGCCATCCAAAGATGCAGTTTCTGCTGGATTATGACAAGGAACATCATTCGGAACTGGCTTATACGGTATATATGTATCTGACCCACGAACGAAATCTTGTGGTAACGGCAGAGGCTATGGATATGCATCGGACTTCTCTCGTTTACCGTTTTAAAAAGATTTATTCCCTTATCGGAGATAACTTTGACGATTACCGGGAACGGATGTATCTGATCCTGTCTTATGAGATGAACCGACCGGATGCTACAGATCAATAATTTCATTGTTTTATTTAAAAACGGATCTGTTTAAACAGATTTCCTTTCAAGCAGCAAGCAAAAATACCTGCAGACGACAACTCGGGAAATTTCTTCCTTTGCCTGTCTGCAGGTATTTTTATTATGTCTATATTTTTATTATGTTTATATTTTTGTCAGATATAATTTTTCACATATGTATTTGTAATCCACACATAAAAACTCTGCACACCTTCTCCAGATTTTCCCGAATCGCAATATGCTGCGGACAGGCTTCCTCGCATTCCATTCCTCCTGTCATTCTAGTTATTACCAGACGGCAGATACGGTCTCAATGAATTTGCCACAGAACTGATCGGCATTGTCTGTAACCATACATGACCCGGACCGGTTACGACGGTATTGAACAGTCCTTCTCCACCGAAGAGTATATTTTTTACTCCCGGAACTGTCTGGATATCCATCTCACAGGTGGCGCTCATCGCAGCCAGATTACCGGTGTCTACCACAATCTTCTGTCCTGCTGCCAGCTCGTATTCTACGACGCTTCCGTCAAACTCCGCAAAGACGATTCCATTTCCGGAAACCTTCTGCATGATAAATCCTTCTCCTCCAAACAGACCGCTTCCAATCTTTTTGCGGAAATGCACGGACAACTTTACTCCTGCTTCCGATGCCAGAAATGCACGTTTCTGAAGTATGTATTCCTGTCCAGCCCCTACCTGAAACGGTATGATCTTGCCCGGAAAACAGCTTGCAAAAGCAATCATGCCATTACCACCCTGTGCTGTATAAATGTTCTGGAAGAAAGAATCACCGGAAAACATACGTCCCATACCCTTTCCGATTCCACTTGTCTTTGTCTCCATCCTCATATTCGGAGACATCCATGCCATGGCTCCACGCTCTGTGATCATGCTTTCATTTGCATCCAGTTCACAGATTACAACCGGTAAATTATCACCCTGAATGTTATATTTCATAACTAACTCCCTTCTTTCCCCTACAGTATCCGGCAAAAAATTCATTTGCAAAAACGTCATGCCTGACTGTAAGAAAACCTTGATACTGTTTCCTAGCTACACCCTGTTTTGCACCTTGACATTAATACAAAACAATTTGTCTTACAGTAAAAGATATCCATTAAACAATCAAATATCAGTTACAGATGTTGAGAAAAATCTGTATTACCCAACATCTGTATTTTATCATATTGTTTATACACTTTCCATATTTCTGTAAAAGAATAAGATTATTTTAAGTATTTAAACATACTGTCTATCCGCATTCGCTTTATTTGTTTCCTAAAAGCTGTGATTCATACATATTTTTCAGTAAACCGATAAAACCACATTTTTTAAGTCATTATCTTTACCTGCTACCATAGATGTAACAAATGAATCACGCCTCTCACAAATCGATAAGTTATGTTCTCCAGCTCTCTGGAAGCATTTTTCAGTTCTTTACGGATCTCGATACTCTGCGGACAGTGCTGTTCACATTTTCCACATCCCACGCACAGGGATGCACTGGTGGGTGTCTGACGGAAAGTAGTACATTGCATGTATCCACGTCTCGCCACCCGTTTGTTCTCACTGTAGATCAGATTATAAAAACTAAACGCGCCGGGAATATCCACCCCTTTCGGACAGGGCATACAATAGCCGCATCCGGTGCAACCCACTTTCATGCTGTGATTGATGGCATCCCGCAGGGAATCAATAAACTGCTCTTCCTCTGCCGTAAACGAACCGGCTTTCGTCTCTGATGCCGCACGGCAGTTTTCCTGTACCATTTCTACAGAATTCATTCCTGACAGCACGGTCGTCACTTCCGGCTGGTTCCAGAGCCAGCGGAATGCCCATTCCGCCGCACTTCTTCCAGATGGATGTTCTGCCACTTTCTGTTTTGCATCTTCCGGCAGCAGATTGACCAGTTTTCCACCTCGCAACGGTTCCATGATCATGACCGGTATCCCACGCTCTGCGGCATA
>OLRJ01001696.1_pt1 | contig 18236 bp, 18 predicted proteins | sample 1672741 | NCBI WGS metagenome assembly OLRJ01 (sample SAMEA3136719, study PRJEB25190) | human gut metagenome | biome: human gut; feature: human-associated habitat; material: faeces | place: Austria | collected 2013
AGCGGGTGGTTTTTTGTTTCACGCGCTCTCGCGCGCTCAACAGGGTCACGACCCATAATAAAAAAACGCCATTACTGGCGTTTGTGGGATTGCAATCTTGTTTAGAGAGACTGATTGCAATCCTCCTTTTGTTGTTCTGAGGTGACTTCAGAATTTTTGGAGTCCGGGTTATTTCTTGTTTGAAAGTATGTGATTACTGCGGCAACGATAATAAGTGGTATGCCAATCACGATGCCAACAAAGAACCATTTGCTCCATTCTTGGGATAAGGTTGCAAGTAAGAGTATTGATAGATTCATTATTTCAACTCCTTTTACTGTTATTATAGCACAGATATAAAGAATAGCGCGTGTAAACTATGAAGATTTGATACAATTAAAGGGATATGAGGCCGGTTCACTCTATATTAGCTGGTGGAAGTTAAAGAAGCTTCGTTGAGGAAAGCGTCATTGACTTGAGTTTAGCTTAATAAAGGCTATACAAGTTGATCATTATTGTAGGAAAAGGTTGTAATAGAGGTTTTTTATGTCGTGTTTTGACTGTAATATCCATGCGTGTTATAATAATTATAATATTCCGATGAACACGGAGTGTGCATAAATATGAGATTTGATGAATTTCATTGGTCATTTATGTTTTAGAAAAGACAACGGAAAAATTCAAGCTCAGAATTGCTATAAAGGCGATGGTTGACGGGATATAAGGAATTGTTCTATAATAAGATATTATTGTAGGAAAGACAAGGAGGATGATGGCAATGAGTGAAGTTATTGCTAATATTATGGAAACTGAAGTGTATTATGCACATGAAGATGATACAATTGCAGCGGTGTTGCAAACTTTAGTTGATAAAAAAATTAGTGGTCTCCCAATTGTCAATGATGCACAAGAAGTAGTTGGTTTTATCAGCGATGGCGATATTATGAAGTTTATTGCAAAGCAAGATCCTCGTATTATTGATATGACTAGCTTTATTACTGTATGGTACGATTCCGAAAGCTTTGATCAGAAGATGGAAGATCTTTTGAAAATTAATGTGATGGAACTTGCAACGACCAAAATCATTTCTGCATCACCTGAGGAGCATGTAGATGAAGTTGCACGTACATTAGGTAAAAAGAAAATCAAAAAATTACCAGTTATAGAAGATGGGAAGCTTGTGGGTGTAATTAGTCGCCATAACATTATTCGCTATATTATTTCCTATCATTTGAAACAAGGAGAATAAGTTCATGAATGAGCAACAAAAAGCTGTTATTACCGTAACGGGTTTGGATAAAAAAGGTATTATTGCTGCAGTAACTACAATGCTTGCAGATAAAAATGTCAATGTATTGGATATTAGCCAAACTATTTTGGGTGATTATTTCAATATGATTATGCTTGTAGATATCACTGAATGTAGCATCAGTTTGCAGGATTTGGTAGATGAATGTGCAAAGGTGGGAGAAAGCCTTCAAATGCAAGTGCGTTGTCAGCACGAAAATATCTTCAAATTCATGCACCAAATTTAATGGAGAATCATTATGACAGTAGCATTTAATACAAAAGATATTTTTGATACCATTCACATGATTGCAGAAGAAAATCTTGACATTCGCACGACGACAATGGGGATTTCCTTAAAGGATTGTGTGTCTGAATCAACGGCAACTACTTGCAATAAGATTTATGATAAAATAACCCGCCTGGCAGAGAATTTGGTACCTACCGGTGAGGCTATTTCTAAAGAATACGGGATTCCAATTATAAATAAACGTATTTCTGTAACACCAATTTCTATGATTGGTGAAGCAAGCACTGATAGAGATTACGTAGCTATAGCAAAGACCTTAGATCGTGCTGCAAAAGAAGTTGGCGTTAACTTTATTGGCGGTTATAGCGCATTGGTACAAAAAGGTATGACCGATGCTGAAAAAGAATTTTTGGAATCCATTCCGGAAGCTTTAGCATCTACAGAATTGGTTTGCTCATCTGTTAATATCGGGAGTAGCAAGGCTGGGATTAATATGGATGCAGTAGCGATTCTTGGCCGTATTATCAAGAAAACAGCTGAATTGACTGGCGATCAAGATGGTTTAGGATGCGCAAAATTCGTAGCATTTTGTAATGCTGTTGAAGACAATCCATTTATGGCAGGCGCATTCCACGGTGTGGGCGAAGGCGAAAATTGTTTAAGCGTTGGCGTTAGTGGTCCTGGGGTTGTTCTTAATGCAGTAAAAGGCAGAGAGCATCTTCCGTTCGATGAACTGGCAGAAATGATTAAGCGTATGGCCTTTAAAATTACTCGCTCTGGTGAAATGGTTGGTCGTGAAGCAGCAAGACGTCTAGGTGTACCGTTTGGTATTGTAGACCTTTCCTTGGCACCAACACCTGCTGTGGGGGACTCTGTTGCTGACATTTTGGAAGCATTCGGGCTGGAACGTTGTGGGACACATGGGACCACTGCAGCTCTTGCTATGCTCAATGACGCTGTTAAAAAAGGTGGTGCAATGGCATCCAGTCACGTTGGTGGCTTGAGCGGTGCATTTATTCCGGTTAGTGAGGATGCTGGTATGATTCGTGCTGTTGAAGAAAATAGCCTTAGCTACGATAAGCTTGAAGCGATGACATGCGTATGTTCTGTTGGGATTGACATGGTTGCCATTCCTGGTGATACACCTGCAGAAACCATTTCAGCAATGATTGCCGATGAAGCTGCTATTGGGATGATTAATAAGAAAACAACAGCAGTTCGTGTTATTCCGGTGCCTAATAAAGGTGTCGGGGAAATGGTTGAATTTGGTGGCTTACTAGGTTATGCACCTATTATGGATGTTCATCCATTCTCCTCTAAAGTGTTTGTAGAACGTGGTGGCCAAATCCCGGCTCCAATTCATGCACTAAATAACTAATTTTAATTCGGCGAATGAAATGGACAATAACAAACCGTTTGAAACGTCAACAGCTGTTAGTGATTTAAATAAGCAGGAGCAGGTATGTAAATATCATATCCGCAAAGAAAAATTGCATAAGTATAGAATGGCTCGTAAGCCTAAACCTAAAACCAACACACAATCATTGGTGGATATGATGGAACGTGCGCGTCTATTTGAATATGCCATGTATTGTGAAAGACCTTGGCGCTTATTGGGAATGAATTTCTTAATAGGACTGGCAAGAGGTCTTGGCGCAACAATTGGTTTGGGGCTTGTGTTGTCGTTGTTGGTATTTATAGCACAAGAGGTAATCTCAGCAAATTTACCGGGCATTAGTCAATGGCTGGCAGAGCTGGTTCAGATGGTGCAAAGTTATTACATACCAGAGATAAATAAATGAAATTAATTTTTCCGTATATATTTGCGATGCTGGTCTTGGGGTTGGATCAATGGAGTAAATATGCGGTGCGTTCTTCTATGCAAATGGGAGATAGCATACCGATTATTGATTCAATATTTCATCTAACCTATATAGAAAACGAAGGCGTTGCCTTTGGATTGTTTTCAGGCCATACAAGTATATTTGTCATAGTAAGTGTTTTGGTATTGATTGGGCTCTTGATTTTTGTTTGGAAAGAGTCCAGTCAATCTTTGTTGTTGCATTATGGTGTAGCATTAGTGGTGTCTGGGGCGCTTGGAAACATCATTGACCGAGCAATGAAGGCCTCAGTCACAGATATGTTTGATTTTCGTATTTGGCCAATCTTTAATATTGCCGATATTGCAGTATGCGTTGGTTTTGTTTTATTGGTGCTGTATTTATTTTTAAGCTCGGAGGACAATTGTGAAAAAAATGCTCGTTCAAATTCCTGACGATGCGATTGGTACACGGCTTGATCAATGGGTGGCGGCAAACACATCTTTAACACGGTCTGCCTTTAAACAGCAGGTTGAAAAACAATTGGTTTCTTTTAATGATAATCCTATAAAAAAAGCTGGGGTTAAGATTTCTGTAGCTGGAAGTCTTGTTATCGATGAGGAAGATACCACCTATGAAGCAATGTCAATGCCACTCGATATTGTATACGAGGATGAGTATTTGTTGATTGTCAACAAACCACGAGGAATGTTGGTTTATCCGACAAAGGATAAAACGGAACAAACTCTTGTAAATGGGCTCTTGGCACATACAACACTTTCTGATTATTGTGGGAGCGAGCGCCCGGGATTGGTTCATCGAATTGATCGCGATACATCCGGATTGGTATTAGTGGCCAAACGAAATGATGTCCATGAAAAGCTTTATGATATGCTCGCACAACATGATATTGAACGTGAGTATATTGGGATTGTTCATGGTAATTTTAATGAAAAAAAAGGTTGTGTTCATAAATCCATTGCTCAAGATTATTCTCATGGTACAAAGAGAATGGTAGTGCCTCAGGGTGGTCAAGAAGCCATCACTCATTATGTTTGTGTTTACCAAAATGACGCCTATGCGCTGATGCGCTTTTGGTTAGAAACTGGAAGAACGCATCAAATTAGAGTGCATATGGCATCCATAGGTCATCCTTTGGTAGGTGATGGTTTATATGGTGAAGAAAAGAATATCTTTGGCTTTAGGGGGCAAGCATTGCATGCTGTGCGACTGACATTCAAACATCCAATGACAGGTTTGAAAGTTGAAGTTTATGGTGCACCGCCGGAGATATTCAAAAAAGCGGTAAAACGCATTCAAATGATAAAGTAGAGGAGGAATCACCTTGCTAAGTGATAGTTTAAAAGTTTTTATCACTGTTGCCGACAAGAAAAACTTTTCTAAGGCAGCTAAAGCCCTGAACTTGACCCAGCCGGCAATTAGCTTTCAGATTCAAACATTGGAACAATATTATCAAACCAAGCTTTTTGACCGTATAAATAGACATGTCAAATTAACTGAAACCGGCGAATTGTTACTGGAATATGCGCTTTCCATGAGTGATTTGCAATCCGAATTGGAACGCAAGATGCAACAATTGACTGGGCACGTAAAAGGGCAATTGATGATTGGTGCTAGCCGTACTGTTGGCGAATATGTATTACCATATGTAATTTGCAAATTCAAAGAGGATTATCCTGACGTTGACATTACGCTTGAAATTTATAACACCAAGCACGTTGAAGAAAATGTATTGAATCGTTATCTCGATATTGGTTTGGTTGAATCAGACATTAAACACAAGGAATTGTTTTTCCAAGATATCTTAGGCGATGAATTGGTGCTGGTTGTGCCAAAGGATCATCGATGGTCAAATTTGGAAGAAATTTCAATTGACGAAATTAAGGGTGAACCATTTATTATTCGCGAAGCTGGTTCCGGTAGTCGCTTGGTATTTGAACAAGCTTTGATTGATGAAGAAATTGACATCGAGGACTTAAACGTTATTATGGAAATTGGTAGTATTACCTCCATTAAGTCTGCAATCATTAATGGGTTGGGGATTTCTATCATGTCTAAATGGGCTATTCGCGATCTTGAAAAAGCGGGTCTTGTTTCTACCGTTCGAATCAAGAATTTAGAATTGAAGCGTCCATTCAGCATTATTCTTAACCAAGGTAACTTTGAATCCGAAGCTTGCAATAAATTCATTCGCTACTTGGGCGAAGTTACAGAAAAAGAAGTTTACGAGCATATTTAATGAAAGGAGAAGGCCATGTTAAACGATAGTATTCGTGTATTTTTAATGGTTGTAGAAAAGAAAAGCTTTTCTAAAGCCGCAAAAGCGTTGTTTTTGACACAGCCTGCAGTAAGCTTTCAAATTCAAATGCTCGAAGAACAATACGGCACGCGCTTGTTTGACCGTGTAAGTCGTAATATCATTTTGACCGAAGCCGGTGAATTGCTTTACAAGTATGCAACTGAGATGAGTGATATGCAATTTAGCTTGGAAAAAGATATGCAAGAGTTGAATAACACCATTCTCGGGCGTTTGAAGGTAGGGGCTAGTACCACAATTGGTGAATATATTGCACCATATATTTTGGGTAACTTTAAAAAGCACTATCCAAAAGTAACCTTGAGTTTGGAAGTTGCAAACTCTGATGAAATTGAAATGGCTATTCATGATACCAGCTTGGATATCGGGTTGGTAGAAGGTCCACCGGTGGATAAGGATTTGGAATCCGTACCGTTCTTAGACGATGAATTGGTTGTTATAACCAGCGTTGACCACCCTTGGAGTAAGCTGGAATCCATTTCGGTTTTTGAATTGGATCAGTATCCATATATTTCTCGTGAAAAAGGGTCCGGTACTCGAGCAGAAATCGAACAGCATTTGAAAATGGCAGGCTTCTCTGCAAACAATCTCAATGTAATGATGAAGCTTGGCAGTACTTATGCAATTAAATCTGCAGTACGTAACGGGTATGGCTTTACCATCGTTTCTCGTTGGGCCATTAAAGATGACCTCAAAATGGGGAATCTCGCAATGGTAAAATTGAAAGAAGACGAATTTAAACGTCGTTTTAGAATTGTATACCATAAGAAGAAATTTAAAACCCAAGCGGTTGAAGAGTTCTTGAAATTCATAGAAAACGAAACATTTCAATAATATATAATATATAAGAAATAGAAGCATCGCTGATCTCGATTGGCGATGCTTTTTGTACATTTTAGTTTGAAAATGAAAAAAGCAGACTTCGAAATTGAAGCCTGCTTTTTTGTAATTACAGTAAAATGTAAAAGATTACTTGATTTCAGCATGGTATGCTTGCAAGGATTTTACGCCAATATGAGCGTTTTCCTTTTTAGCACGAATCCCTTCAGTACTTGCTTTGCCGGCAGCCATCGTGGTGATGTATGGCACATGATATTTTACTGCGGATTTACGGATATAGCTATCATCATGAGAGCTTTCTTTACCGGAAGGGGTATTGATAATAAGTTGAATTTTGCCATTAGCAATTTGGTCAGTAATGTTTGGACGACCTTGATACATCTTATAGACGAATTCGCAAGGAATGCCAGCTTCGGTGATAATCTTATGGCAACCACCGGTAGACATGAGCTTAAAGCCAAGATCATGGAATGCTTGAGCAACTTCAACCAATTCTGGTTTATCACGGTCACAAACAGAGAGAAGAACGGTGCCTTCTTCTGGAAGAATGGTTTGTTGAGTTGCTTCTTGTGCTTTAAAGTAAGCTTCGCCAAAAGAAGAGGAGAGGCCAAGTACTTCGCCGGTTGAACGCATTTCAGGCCCAAGTACAGGATCGATTTCCTGGAAATTACCGAATGGGAATACCGCTTCTTTAACACCGTAATGATTAATTTCGTGATCCTTCAATTCTGGAACAGGGGAAGGACTGCCGGTAAGTGGCGCAGTCATGATTTCAGTAGCAAGGCGAACCATATTAATGTTGCAAACCTTAGATACTAAAGGCACAGTACGGGAAGCACGTGGATTGGCTTCAAGCACATAAACAGTACCGTTTTCAATAGCATATTGCATGTTCATTAAGCCACGAACGTTCAGTTCTACAGCAATTTTTTTGGTGTAGTCCTTGATGGTTGCAACAAGTTCATCAGAGAAGTTTTTAGATGGAAGGATGCAAGCAGAGTCACCGGAGTGAACACCAGCAAGTTCGATATGTTCCATAACAGCTGGTACAAAGCAGTTGGTGCCGTCAGAAATAGCGTCAGCTTCACATTCGGTTGCGTGGTTAAGGAAGCGGTCAATCAAAATTGGACGATCCGGAGTAACCCCGACAGCTGCTGCCATGTAAATGCGCATCATTTCATCATCATGAACAATTTCCATGCCTCGACCGCCCAATACATAGGAAGGACGAACCATAACAGGGTAACCGATTCTGTTTGCGATTTCGAGCGCTTCGTCTACATTAACTGCCATGCCAGACTCAGGCATAGGGATTTCAAGGCGTTCCATCATAGCACGGAAATGATCGCGGTCTTCAGCAAGGTCAATGGTTTCAGGGGTAGTACCAAGAATATTTACGCCGTTTTTCTTAAGTTCAGCAGCAAGGTTCAATGGTGTTTGACCGCCGAACTGCGCAATAACGCCAACCGGCTTTTCTTTTTCATAAATGCTCAATACATCTTCGAGAGTCAATGGTTCGAAATAGAGTTTGTCGGATGTATCATAGTCAGTGGAAACAGTTTCTGGATTGCAGTTAACAATAATTGATTCGAAGCCGAGTTCTTTGAGCGCTAAAGCAGCGTGAACACAGCAATAGTCGAATTCAATCCCTTGTCCGATGCGGTTAGGGCCACCACCTAAAATCATGATTTTAGGTTTATCGTTGGAAACTGGGCTAGGGTCTTCGTCAAGATGATAGGTTGAGAAGTAGTAAGCAGCGTCTTCAGTGCCACTAACGTGTACGCCTTCCCATGCTTCGCGAATGCCATAATCTTCTCTTGCGTGGCGAACATCTTCTTCAGGGACTTCAAGTAATTGACCAAGGTAACGGTCGCTGAAACCATCAAGCTTCGCTTGGCGCAATACATCTTTTTCAGGAACACTACCTTTTTGAGCAAGGAGTTGCTCTTCTTCTTGAACGATTTCAAGCATTTGTTCCAAGAACCAATGCTTGATTTTGGTCAATTCATAGATTTCGTCAATGGTAGCACCCTTGCGCAAAGCTTCGTAAATAATGAATTGACGTTCGCTGGATGCGCTGTTAAGCTGTGCAAGCAATTCGTCTTTTGTTTTTTCGTGGAAATTCTTAGCAAAGCCAAGACCATAACGGCCGATTTCCAAACTGCGAATGGCTTTTTGGAAAGCTTCTTTATAAGTCTTACCAATGCTCATAACTTCGCCGACAGCACGCATTTGGGTACCGAGCTTGTCTTGAGCGCCTTTGAACTTTTCAAAAGCCCAACGAGCAAATTTAATAACCACATAGTCGTTTCCAGGCACATACTTATCGAGTGTGCCATATTTACCACATGGAATTTCTTTTAAAGTTAAGCCACATGCCAACATTGCGGAAACAAGCGCAATCGGGAACCCGGTTGCTTTGGAAGCGAGGGCAGAAGAACGGGAAGTACGAGGGTTGATTTCAATTACAACGATTCTATCGGTAACAGGATCATGTGCAAATTGACAATTGCAACCGCCGATAACTTCAACAGCTTCAATGATTTTGTAGGAGTAGTCTTGTAATCTCTTTTGGACGTCGTCAGAGATGGTCAACATTGGTGCAGAGCAGAAAGAGTCACCGGTATGTACACCCAATGGGTCGATATTTTCAATAAAGCAAACAGTGATTTTGTTGTTTTCTGCGTCACGAACAACTTCTAATTCAAGTTCTTCCCAACCAATAATACATTCTTCAACCAATACTTGGCCAACCAAGCTTGCTTGAAGACCACGTTCGCAAACGGTTTTAAGTTCTTCGGTGTTGTAAACAATCCCACCACCAACGCCACCCATGGTGTATGCAGGACGTAAAACAACAGGATACTTTAATTCTTCAGCGATTTTTAATGCTTCGTCAACGCTGTAAGCAACTTCGCTTCGTGCCATTTCAATGCCGAGTTTGTCCATTTGATGTTTAAATTCGATGCGGTCTTCCCCACGTTCAATGGCATCGACTTGAACACCGATTACTTGAACATTGTATTTGTCAAGTACACCAGCTTCGGAAAGTTCGGAACAAAGGTTTAACCCGGATTGTCCACCAAGGTTTGGTAAAAGTGCATCCGGACGTTCTTTTTCAATGATTTGAGTCAAACGGTCCACATTAAGTGGTTCAATATAGGTAATATCAGCAACTTCAGGGTCTGTCATGATGGTTGCTGGGTTAGAGTTAACTAGGACAATTTCATACCCTAAGTTGCGAAGTGCTTTACACGCTTGAGTACCAGAGTAGTCAAATTCGCAGGCCTGGCCAATGATAATAGGACCAGAACCGATAATCATTATTTTATGAATGTCTTCTTTTTTAGGCATAACGATCTCCCTTACCTCAAATTTTAGAACATGGCAGCGTTATATTTATTAGAAGCTCCACAGTGCTTCTGATAAATCAAGTAACCAATCTACATTACATTTTATATCATCATTGAATACAGTATCAAGTCATATTGTGCATAAAATTAAGGTTTTCATGATGCAATAGAAAACTTTTTTAATGAAGAGGTGGTTTAATCTAGAATTAATAAAAAATGATAGGATAAGCACTGAATAGCCCTGAGTTTAGAGCAGTCCTTTATTCTTTGACGAGTCCTATTAGCCGTGATATACTTGATATTAATAACAGAAATATGGTAGGAGAATGACTGCTTTGCAAAGAGCAATACATTTTCTTACCGAAAACAAGTGTTATTTCGAAGGAGGAATTTATATGTTACTCAAAGACATTATGACAAAGGATGTTTTAACGTTATCTCCTAATGATTCCTTGCAAGATGCTGCGGAATTGTTGATTAAAAACAATATTAGCGGTGCACCGGTTGTCGATGCATTTAACAATGTTATTGGGATGTTGACGGAAGGGGATTTGGTTCGCCAACAAAAACCAATTACACAGCCACTGTTTTTAATGTTTTTAGATAGCGCATTTCCTGTGAATTATAAGAAGATGAAGGAGGAAATGGAAGAGGTTGCGGCAATCACTGTTGTTCAATTAATGAGCAAGGATGTCATTTCTCTCCACGAATATGACGAAGTTAGCACTGCTGCAAAATATATGATTAATGACAATATTAACCGTGTACCTATCATCAATGATGAGGGGCAATTATTAGGCATTGTAACTCGTCATGATATTGTGCGAGCAACCTATTTAGAAAACAAAAACGAAGAGAATGAATGAAGCGTATAATTGCCAATTGGCGTTAAAAATGGCAGTGATGCTTGGAGTTGCGCTTATGGAAAACGGTGCAGAGGTGTATCGCGTTGAAGAATCAGTGATTCGTGTGTTGAAATCATACGGCATTGAAAGAACAGATGTCTATGCCATTCCAAATATTCTCATGGTTACGATAGAAACCAACGAGGAAATTTCGTATACGAAAATGCGTCGTATTTTTAATCGTAATCCAAACTTTGAAAAAGTAATCCAGCTTAATGATTTTGCACGTAAATTAAGTGCAGAACCAATACCGTTAAATGAAGCTTTTCATCGCTTGCGTGAAATAGATGGGCTCAAGAACTATACAAAGCCGGTAAACTGGATAAGCTATTTATTTGCGGCAATGTCATTTGTAGTAATGATTGGCGGCAATGTGGGTGATGCTATTGTTGCCATTTTGTGCGCGGCAGCAGGGCGGTTGGTCTGTGTGCCAATGGAACGTTATCATGCCAATGGTTTTTTCGTCACGTTGGTAACGAGCTTTTTGCATAATCTTGTTGCCTTCATGTGCGCAGCTGCTTTTGGCGGCTTGCACCCAAGTCTTATCATTACAGGTACGTTAATGCTCCTATTCCCTGGTGTTGCATTTATGACAGCGATTCGTGATGTTATTGCAAAGGATCTCAGCGCCGGGATGTTTGAAGGCTTAGAAGCCATTGTTGTTGCGTGTGCCATTGCAGTAGGTTCGGCATTGGCTTATGCAGTGATTCCATCGATTGTGAGGGTAATATGATGACATACCTTGCAGCTTTTTTTGCATCATTTTTCTTTGCAATTTTGTACAATGTGCGGGGATGGTTGTTGTTTTATACCTCAATCTGTGGGATGATTGGAAAAATCGTGTTTGATTTATTGGTGGATGAGGGGTTAATTATCCAGTTTTTGATAGCAACCATGGTCATGTGCATTTACGCAGAAATTTTTGCACGTATATGTAAAGCGCCGGTCATGGTTATTATCATTGTCGGTATTTTGCCGATAGTGCCAGGGGCTGGGGTATATAATACCATCGATAGCTTGCTTAACAGTCAAATGTCGAATTTTTATATGTATGGTATTAACACATTGTTATCTGCTGGTGCGATGGCGTTGGGCCTTATTTTGGTGTCATCTTTAGTACGTCTCTTAAAAATGATTAAGCACCAGGTGCCTTATGGCAGAAAAGCACACAACCATTTTCCGCGTATGCGTTAATTTTGGAGTGAGTGGTGAGCGATGAATTTATCCGATATTATTAGTATGACAAACCCGGTGCAAGTGCACTTGGAGCGCTGTATTCATAGTTATTCTCCACGAGCCACTTGTAAGCAATGCGTACACTTTTGTCCAAATGGCAGTGTTCAGTTAGAAAACGGCTGTATTGCAGTAGAATCCTGTGATGGATGTGGACGCTGTATTCAAGCTTGTCCACATGACGTCTTTGAAATGGATTTTCAAACAGCATTGGCGGTCAAAGAAGGTCCGCTTTTTATTTCTTGTAAAAAAGAGCAACTTCAAGATGTTCCAATGATGGCTGCCGGTTGCTTGCAACAGTTTACTTGGCTACAGCTAGCGCTTTTGGTTGAACGTTTTAAGGATGTTTATCTTTATGCTGAAGAAAATCGTTGTAATCAATGTGAATTTCAGTGGTTTCCGGAGGGGCAAATTGCCTTAATGAATAAGTACGGATTGGAAAACTATGGTGCACACGTTCATGTAGTTCGTAACCGTGAGATGCTGACACATCAGTTGAATCAGACGTATGGTATCATCAACACTCGTAGACAGTTTATGATGAATCAATTTAGTGGTATGAAACATGCTGCCAAAAATTATACAGAGCAAACATTAAATGCAACGTTGGAATCACTGAACGAGAATTTACATAAAGGCGTTGTTTTCGAAAAGACCCAATCGCACGCGATTTTATTGAATGAGCTTTATGAAAAAGGTATTCCTAATCCGAAAGAGGAATTGCCACTCCAGGCCTTGATGTCTTCAACATGTCGATTCTGTCATACGTGTGAAAAGCTTTGTCCATGGCAAGCGTTAGCGATTATTGAAGAAGACGGTCATGCTATTTTGGCACATCATGATGTGCTTTGTGCGCGTTGTGGCCTGTGCATTGATATTTGTCCCGAGCATGGCCTTATGTGGTCACATGGGTTGACACAAGGTGACATTGCTGAACCGCATTGGCGATTGCTCAATGAGGGCGAGGCTGTAGAATGCGAACGCTGCGGAGAAAAGTTTTATCCGACAGAAGAAGGCCAAACTCGCTGTGCAATATGTAAAAACAAAATCTAAAATGCAGTTAATTATTTAAAAAGGCTCCCAATTGTTAGTCAGTTCACAAGACATTAACAATCGGGAGCCCTTTTTTGTGCTCATCCGTTTTTTCATCTTAATATAGTAAGTAGAAAGATGAAATAATTTCAAAAATCGTTCTTATTTTTTATATTGATTTAAATTGAACATTGTTCTATAATCTGGTTAGCGAATGCTAATTAAATAAATAGCACTCGCCATTATTTAATAGTAAGGTTAGCCTTGGCTAATTTTAAGGAAGGGATTTAGTAATGATTGATAAAAAATTGCTGGCGCTATTAGGAAAAAAGAAGAAATATATATCAAAAACAGTGCTTTGGATGATTGCCGGCTTGCTTGGGAATCTTGCTGTAACAGCAGCTATTTGCTATACGTTAAGTATAATTGTCGCCAATAGTAGCGGGCCATGGCCTGAGGGTGTATTGCTTGCGCAGCTATTTATAGCCGTTATTGGTATAATGGTTCGGTTTGCATCATCTTATCATGTTGGCTTACTAAAAGATTGCTTGGGACGTACGGTTAAAAAAGATTTACGTGCGCAGGTTTATGAAAAACTCGTACGCTTGGGTGTGAAATCTTGTGATGAAATGAGTATGGCAGGATTAACGCAAGTAGCAGTAGAAGGCATTGAACAATTGGATTTATATTATTCTTCTTATGTACCGCAGTTGTATTATGCAATGATTACGCCAGTGATTTTATTTGGTATAACGGTATGGCTTGAATGGCATGTTGCGTTGGTACTATTACTGTGTGTGCCGCTTATTCCTCTTTCGATAATAGCTGTATCTAAATATGCGAAGCGAATTTTTAATAAATATTGGGGGCAGTATACAGCGATGGGGGATGATTTCTTAGACAGCGTACAAGGATTGAAAGAGCTCAAAATTTTTCAGGCAGATGGCTATCAGCATCAAAGGATGAATGAAAACAGTGAGGCGTTTCGGAAGATTACCATGAAGGTGTTGGTGATGCAATTGCTTAGTACAGCGACCATGGATATGGTGGCTTATGCCGGTGCCGGTTTAGGCGTGGCTTTGGTGGTTAATGCAGTAGTGCACTGGAGTCTTTCGCCAATTGTAGGCTTGTTTTTGATATTGGTTGCAGTGGAGTTCTTTTTGCCATTGCGTGCCTTTGGAAGCGCATTTCACGTTGCGATGAATGGTGTATCTGCTGGAAATAAAATATTAGCACTTATGGCACAAGAAGAACCCCATTGGGGGCATGAAGCAATAAGCGGTACAGATTTGGCCTTAAAAAATGTGACGTTTTCATATGATCAACAACGTACAGTATTAAACCATGTTTCAATGACTTTTCCAGAAAAAGGGATGACGGCAATTGTTGGTAAGTCTGGATGCGGCAAATCGACAGTGGTCAATCTTCTTTTGGGGGCGTTGAAGGCAAGTGAAGGTTGTGTGATGGTTGGCGGAAAACAATTAGAGAATTTATCAAGAGAGCAATATTATGATCATGTTTCAGTGGTAAGTACGAATACCACTATTTTTAGTGATTCAGTACGAGCTAATTTTCAAATGGTAAAGTCTAGTATTACGGATGAAGAAATTTATCAAGCACTTGAGCAGGTGTGCTTGGCTGATTTTTTTCGAGAAAATGGAGGCCTTGATAAGGTTATTGCAGAAGATGCCTCTAACATTTCAGGTGGTCAGAAACAACGCTTGGCCTTAGCTATTCATTTGGTTTCAGATAAGGATATTTATATTTTTGACGAAGCAACAAGTAATATTGATATCCATAGTGAGGCAATTATTATGGCGGTCATCAAGCGACTTTCAAAAAGAAAGGCAGTCATTGTTATCTCACATCGACTGGAAAATGTGGTGACAGCGGACAAAATCTATTATATGGAAGCTGGGAATGTGCGTGAATGGGGTACGCATCACGTACTCATGACAGCGCAAAAGGGCTACGCAAAGCTTTATCGTAAGCAGAAGCAATTAGAAACAACCGGAAAGGTGGTGGCAGTATGAGCGAAATGACAATAAATCGCCGTAGTGGTGCCAAGATAATGACACGCTTGATTGTCTTACTGGGGAGTTTAGCCTATGTTATGATTCTTGCAGTTATCAACGGTTCATTGGGTTTTATTTGCGCAATGGGAGTTACCTTGATGGGGGCTGTTGGTGTAGCAAAAGCGTTAGGTGAAAGTGTTGTGTTGTCTTACGGCACGATTATTACTTTAGCGATTGGCTGCGGTGTTTTTCGTGGTTTCTTGCGCTATATTGAACAGTACTTTAACCATTACATAGCTTTTAATTTATTGGCAGTGTTGCGTGATAAGATTTTTGCAAGCTTGAGAGCGCTTTGTCCGGCAAAGCTGGAAACAAAGAAAAAGGGCAATATTATTGCAATGATTACATCGGATATTGAAACTTTGGAAGTGTTTTATGCGCATACTGTATCACCGATATGTATTGCAGTGTTGGTTAGTGCAATTGTCGTGGTATTTGTAGGGGCAGTAGCAAGCTGGTGGTTGGCGTTGGTTGCTTTGGTGGGGTATATCACTATTGGAATTTTTGTACCACTAATAGCAGCTAAACAATTAAAAGAATCCGGTGTGCGTTATCGTAGAGAATTTGGTTCATTTAACGCTTATTTCTTGGAAAGTATTAAAGGAATTAAGGACATTATTTTTAATAATGCTGGTCCAATACGGGCCAAAGAAGTAAATCGCCGTTCTGATTTATTGCTCAAAGAAACAAAAAGCATGAAGCATGATGCTACAATAGCCGCAGCAATAACCGAATGCGGTGTCTCTCTTTTTATTCTCATAACACTGGCTGTTGGCATTGTATTGGTTGGTCAAGGGAACCTTTCGGTGGGGCGCATGATTATTGGTGTGGTCGCTGTATTTGGTTCATTTGGTCCGGTTATAGCCATTTCGGCGCTTCCCGGTAATTTGACACAGACGTTGGCCTCGGGGGATCGTGTGTTGAATCTATTAAACGAAGAGCCGGCGGTGATTCCGGTGCGAAAAGGGGCTGACATTGATTTTAAGCGACTTGATGTGGAACATCTTTCGTTTGCTTACGAAAATAATGAAACGGTACTTTCGGATGTTTCTATGCATGTTAAGCAAGGTGAAATTGTTGGCATTGTAGGTCAATCCGGGTGTGGTAAATCGACATTACTCAAACTGTTACTGCGATTTTGGCGAAAGCAGGATGGAAGAATCTATTACAATGGGATTGATATTGATGAAGTCGCCACAAATAGTCTTTTAGAGAACGTGACAATGGTCAGCCAAGCGACGTATCTTTTTGATGAGACTATTGAAGAAAATTTACGCATGGCTAAACGAAATGCGAGCATGAACGAAATTGAAGAAGCATGTCGAAAGGCTTCCGTTCATCAATTCATCATATCACTGCCCCATGGCTATCAAACAAAGGTCGGGGCGTTAGGCGATGCACTTTCTGCCGGTGAACGCCAGCGTATTGGTTTGGCACGTGCATTTTTGCGTGGAAGTAAGTTGATTTTATTGGATGAGCCAACAAGTAATGTTGATAGTATTAATGAAGGCATAATATTAAATGCGCTTAGAGAGCAAAAGAAACAACATGCCATTGTATTGGTTAGTCATCGTGAATCCACAATGGCGATCGCGGATCGCATTTATCACATGGACCATGGCAAGTTAACAGTGCAAGGGGTGTCATAACGACTGTGCGTTGTGATTTTAGAATAGATAGGAGATGATTCGATGAAGCTCAAGAAATGTTTATGGATAGCAGTTGGCTGTGTAGGATTAGGCCTTGGTGGACTTGGCAGTGTACTCCCATTGATTCCGTCGGTACCGTTTTTGATTGTTGCAACGATAGGCTTTGCGAAGGGCTCTGAATGCATGAACCAGTGGTTTGTTGGTACGAAATTGTACAAAAATAATTTAGAAAGCTATGTTGCAGGCCAAGGTATGTCCCGTCAAACAAAGCTGCGTATTATGGCACTAGTCACTGTGATGATGAGTGTAGGCTTTGTAATGATGCTAACAAGAGCATTGTATCTCCCTTGTGTTCTTTTGGCTTGCATATGGGTGATACATCTAATATATTTTGTGTTTGCAGTTAAAACTTATCAAACGACATAATTGATTTTGCAATAGGTAAATAGGTAGAAACACAAAAAGCGTTTGCAATGTAACAATTGCAAACGCTTTTTGCATAGAAAAATAAAAACCACAACCCAAGTTGTGGTTTAAAAGGCGATTATTGCATGTTGCTGTAAACATTTTGGATGTCATCATCAGCTTCCAAAGCATCAAGAAGCTTTTGCATTGCTTTTTGATGTTCTTCAGGTACTTCAGTGTAATTTGCTGGAAGCATAGTGATTTCACCGGAAATCAAAGGAATATTGTTTGCTTCGATGGCTTCACGAACACCAGCATAGTCATCAGGAGTGGTGATGATTTCATAGTGTGTGTCTTCAGAAGCGAAATCTTCGGCACCGGCTTCAAGCACCAATTCCATCAATTCATCTTCGCTCATAGGGCAAGCTTCTTTATCGATTGCGAGTGCCCCCTTGCGTTCGAACATAAAGCTTACGCAACCAGCGGTTCCGAGGTTGCCACCAAATTTATCTAAGTAGTGGCGAACATTACCGGCGGTGCGGTTTTTGTTGTCGGTTAAGCATTCAATGATGAGCGCAACACCGCTTGGGCCATACCCTTCATAAGTGATGTGTTCGTAGTTTTCACCATCAGTCGCACCAATCCCCTTTTTGATTGCGCGATTGATGTTATCGTTAGGCATATTGTCTGCCTTTGCTTTATCAATAGCAAGCTTTAAAGTAGCGTTGTAAGCTGGATCGCCGCCACCCATACGAGCTGCAACAGTGATGTTACGAGCGTGTTTGGTGAATGCGCTGGAGCGCAAGCTGTCCATTTTATTCTTTTTGCCTTCAATGTTATGAATACGACCCATTCATATCTCTCCTTCATTTGATTTATACGTTCGGTTTATTATAATACAACCGCTTACGTTTTAACAGTATCAAGTCTGTCCAACTACACATTTTATTCTTTTTGTTTCTGCTGGTCAAGTGCCTAAACCGTCGACTATGTATTGCTTAACATAAAGGCGATATTTTATTGTGGGGTCGTGACCCTGTTGAGCGCGCGAGAGCGCGTGAAACAAAAAA
>OLRJ01001698.1_pt1 | contig 18227 bp, 13 predicted proteins | sample 1672741 | NCBI WGS metagenome assembly OLRJ01 (sample SAMEA3136719, study PRJEB25190) | human gut metagenome | biome: human gut; feature: human-associated habitat; material: faeces | place: Austria | collected 2013
ATCCGGCGCACTGGTTTATTACGAGCGCTACGAAGACAAAACCTACGGCTTCTACGGCGCGAACCTTTCCACGCTCAAAACGAGTAAGTTTGTCGTCGGCGACGGCTATGCGCTGGCGTATATCGAAAAGAAAAATCCGTCCGATAACGTTACCGTGACGTATGCAAACAACCAACCGGCACAGGTATCGTTTAAAAGCGCAATTGAAACGACCGACGACACGACAAATACGAAGTATTATCTCTATCCGCTCTCAAAAGAGGTCGTCAACACCAAGTATATCGACACCGCAGAGCCGGATACGTTCTACCAGAAGATCACGATAGAAGACACCGCAAACAACACGAATACGGAGTATTACTACAATCCGCATTTCGCAAAAACGGTGACGGTCAACGAAAATAAGCCGCAGGCGCCGGAAACGGTCTGCATCCGCTCCGCCCGCCAGCTGTATGCGTTGAGCCTTTACTACCCGCAGTATGCGGATGCCGTAAAGGACAGTGTGTTCCGTCAGGAACTCAACATCGATTACAGAAGGTATGAGTGGACAAATTATGACGTTGTTACCGCTCCTGTTAGCATACAGGCGCCGATCGGTACAGGGGATAAGCCGTTTACGGCTGTGTATAACGGCGGCTGCAATACGATAGAGGAAATTTCCTTTAAAGCTAAAGCAAATTCCCTTTACATCGGCATGTTCGGTTATACGTCGTCCGCTGCCGCGGTGCGCAATGTGTTCCTTGTCGGCAACGGCAGTAACACGGTGGCCTATGTCAATGCGCAGGGCGGTAATTCGGCTTCCGGCAGTGCGTCGCGCGTCAGCATGGGCGTGCTCGTCGGTTATAACCGCGGCACGGTTTCAAACTGCTCGGTTTCCGGCTATACCATGGAGTATTACGGTTACAGTGCCAGCACGGCTTCGCTCGGCGGCTTTGTCGGCAGCAACTACGGCACCATCCGCAACAGCGCTTCGGACTGCCCGTCCATTCGCTTTGCAAATACGAACTCTAATACCTATGCGGGCGGCTTTGCGGGCGTGAACCACGCCTCTATTTCGGATTCCTACGCGCTTGGCAGCATTCAGGTGCGCGGCGCGCGAAACAGCACCGTGTGGGTCGCGGGCTTTGCGGCGAACAACGCCAGCGGCATGATTCGCCGCAGCTACAGCGCTACGGCGCTGACAGCTTCCGGCGATGCGGAGTCCTACGGCTTTACGCATACCGGCGGTTCGGCATACCAGTGCTATTATCTGGACGGCGGCACGTATTCGTACAGAGGCACGCTTTATGCTTACAACACCTCCACGAACGAATTCAAAGATAACGCGGCGGGTGAGCGCCTTACGGGCAGCGAGCTGCAAAACAAAACAATCAATAATTTCAAAAAGGCAGATTACACCTATAATGCCAAAGAAACGACCGGCAATTATATCTACCCGGCAGTCGTGCGCAATGCAGCAGGGCAGACCGTGCATTACGGCGATTGGCCCGTGCAGAAGGACATCGGTACGCTCGGTGTGTTCTACTGGGAATATGAAGACAGCGGCAGCAACAGCGGCTACCACTTCAGCTACGTGGGCACAAGCCAGGGCAATGAAATTTCCAGCGCAAACAACGACATCTTAAAGGGCGATTCTCTCTGTGAAGAGCACGACGACGGCGGCGTTGTAACACATTACGGCTACGGCTATTTCTATGCGAACAGCAATAATTTGGAGACTTCATTAAGTGCCGCATACTTCAATGAAAACTTCATGCGCGTTGCAAGAAATACAGAAGCCGGCGAAGCGCTCGGCAAGCAGATGCCCGGCTATACGTTTGTCGCATATGAAACCGGTGAAGACAAAATGTATTTGACCGGCAGCAAAGCAAACGGCACATGGCAGCTGAAGTACGGCAACGGAACGGATGCTACCGTATACACCTACACCGTCAACCCGTTCTTTGCAAACTCTATGAGCCTCGATAGCTCCGAAGTGCAGAACAAAACGACAAAAACAGGTGACGTCAAACCCGGCACCAACGGCAACGCTTACGAGATTCGCTCCGTCTCGCAGCTGCAGTTTATCAACTGGAATTCCGGAAAGCACAATACAAGCACCTCCATTGTGTCTCAGAACAAAGGGGATTGGAATACGTTTAAGGATAAATACACGTATCAGGTTTACGGCGATACTCGCACGGTATCGGAAAGCGGCAAAGAGCTGTATTGGAATCAAACACACGATTTGAATGCTTCCTTAGAATACAGTACACTTGGTAAGGACAAGAACTTCACGCCTATCGGAAGCATGTATGATAATGCAGGCAGTACAGCAAAGGCTGATCCGACAATGTCATATTTTGCTTCTCATTATGACGGACAGGCATATACGATCAAAAATGTTGAAATTCGCAGCAATGCGGAATGTGTTGGTATTTTTGGCATTACGGTCGGTGCAACGGTTAAAAATGTAGTCGTATACTCGGATGAAGGCAATGTAATCGAAGCTACAAATGATGGTGAGAGCTGGTACTGCGTTGGCGGTCTTGTCGGCTTTGCGGCCGGCAGAGACAATCCTGCAAGTGTATTTACAAACTGTACGGTTTCCGGCTATACCATTCAGGATAACCATGCAAAGGCCCCGGGTTGGGGCGGCGGCAGTGTCGGCGGTCTTGTCGGCATGACAAACATGGATATTACAAACTGCTCCGCTGTAACAGATATTATTATCAATATCGGCTATAATGGCCCTTATCAAAATCTGCGTGTCGGCGGTATTGCCGGTGTTTCCCGCGGTACAGTAAGTTACTGCTATGCCGGTGGTTCCATGACCAGTATATCTCCCGGTAGTCACCGAGGTTATGGTAGTGGCGCAAGCATTTGGATGGGTGGCCTTGTGGGCGGCATCGTTATGCGTAACAGCGGTGGTTTAAAGACGATTGTCGGCAATGTTGACAAAGTGCTTACGGTAAGTAACTGTTATAGTTATATGCAGATGCCTGCTTCCGGGAGTAAGATTGTTAAAAGCTCGCAGTCTATTGCTTCTAACGGTGAAATGCAGGAAGAGTTCGCGAGGGTTTCCGATGGTAAAGATCATGTTGTTATTCAAAATTGCTACGTGTTAGAAAGCAGTGCAGCGAATACTGACGATTATAAATCCTACAAAAATGAGAGCGATTGGTCGGATTGGAAGAACTTCAATGTAAACCACAATGTCAGACAAATAGGGGAAAAATTCTGGGATAGCACCCATGGGAGATGGGTTTATTGGTACGATCGTCGCATAGAAGTTACAGGTCAATCTGCCAGCCCGTACATTTCTTATGAACAAATGCAAAACGGTACGTTGCTTAGTGACCTGAATAAGAACAGCGGCACAACGGGAATTTATTTCTCCACCGTCACCATCACCGAGCAGGGGCAGAACATCGACGGCAAGTATAGCTTCCCGGGCAACGATACGGCGCTGCAGGGGCTTAACTATCCGTTCCCGACGGTTCTGACACAGACCGATATCTTCGGCAGCACAGTCAATTTGCATTACGGCCGCTGGCCGCGCATCGGTCTCTTATGGGAAGATAATTCCCGGAAGCTCGACCTGCTTGCGGATATCAAAACAAAAGCGGAAGACAGCACTTTGAACGACAACGAAAACGGCAAGGCGCTTTTGCAGACACATTTGCTTATCGCCAGCAGCGACGTAGATACGAGCGCAGAGCCGCCGAAAATCAAGCTGTACGACGAAAACAGAAACGAACTCACAAACGATAAGGCCGCAGCAACAGTCAGCCGCATTGCGTATAATCATGAGAAAAACTGCTACGATGTCACATTCATCGGGCAGAATGTCGGCACGGTCATCGCAGAGGCGAAGCTCGGCAATTACATCGCGCGCCTTACAATCGAAGTTACGGCATCGCTCAAGCTGGAGGCTTCTTCTACGAACATTTCGGTTTATTCCGGCGACACCGATACGATCACGCTGACCGTAAAGGACGCAAACGACAAGCAGCTGCTTGCCGAGACCGAAAAGACGCTCAGATGGGAGATTGCTGTCGATAACAACGGCGTACAGCAGGATGTCATCGAGTGCAGTAAGGACGATATCAAGCTGAACGCAGACGGCACGTTCTCCTTGCCGCTTACCGGCTTTGCCGCGGGCGAAGCCACGGTGAGCATCACGTGCACATATCCGTACGGCGCGGCAACTGCCGCGGAGCCCGCAAAAGAGGTCACGGCTACGCTGTATATCAGCGCTACAACAAAGCCAAGTGATGTGCTTGGCCTGACAAACGGCAGCGTCTATAACCAGATTTCTCTGCCGCACACGCCGAAAAAATCCACGACCTCCTACACCGGTACGACCGTTGAATACCCGGAAAACGGCCCCGCCATGCAGAAAAGTACGCTGTTCCTCTACGCAACGAATGCGTATACCGATTTGACCGGCTCCAGCTTTACGGTCGATCAAATCGAGATCACCGCAGGGGAAACGACCTACACCGTGGGTGAAGACGGCATCACGACCGATGAAAATCATACCTACACCGATGAAAATCACACCTACAAAGTGACGGTAAACGATGAGTGGACGACAGAAACGAACGACACGAAGTTCCAATATCGCGCCGTAAAGGTGGAATCCGCCGCGGCAGGCGAGATCACCCTAAAGATTGTCCTCAAAAACAGCGACGTGACCTACAACCTCACCACCCCGTACACCATTGTTTCCAATGAGTATAAGGTGAAGTTTGTAACGGTAAAAGGCGATTTGGTGCTGGAGAAAAAGGTATCTTACGGCGAAAAGCCGACGTTAACGGAAGAAGAAAAGAACAAGTTGGCAACAGCTATTTTAGGCTATACGTTTGACTTTGATAATCTCCCCGAGATTTTCGCAGATACCGAGATCAAGGCGGTTCCGAACACCTATACCATCCAGTTTGATGCCAACGGCGGTTTGGGTACGATGCCTGATGAATCGTATGCTTATGATAAGATTCAAACAACGGACACCCTTCCGCCGAATACGTTCACAGGAACATCCGCTTTTAAGGGTTGGGCGTTTGATGCTTCAAGTACAACGGCTGATTATACAGATGCAAGCTTGATCGGGAACATCATAGATTCTATGGCGAAGGGGAATAAGACCGAACTCACTCTCTACGCCGTTTGGGAAGATACCGCAGCAGGCGGCGAGACTGTTGAACCGTAAATCAACAAAAAGGCAGGTGCCGAAAATGCAGGCGATCCGCAGAAAACTGAATAGCCAAAGGGGCGCTTCCATGCTGATGGCGCTGCTGCTTATGCTGGTCGGCATCATGGTGAGCGCGGTCATCATCTCCGCCGCCACCAGCGCCGCCGTAAATAAGCGCTCGGAAAAAGAACAGCAGCAGGCCTACCTCGCGGTCAGCTCTGCCGCCGAGCTCGTGCGCGACGATTTCCAAAGCCTTACGGGCCGGTATAAAGATGTTACGACCACGGTGACGCATGCGGATGGAACGACCACTACGACGAAAGATACGATAAAGGCCACATGCGCGGTGGGAGATATGATCAATGACATCGGCGCACGGTTTATAGGTATGAACACGACGTCCACTTACGCAAAGACCTACACGTTCTCCGTAGACGGTTATGAAGATGTATCGGCAGAAATCCTTGTATCAGTCGGCACCGGCAGTGACGAAAGCAGCAAGGTGTATAACCTCACTGCAACATTCACAAACGGTGTGGGTTCCGAACACCCTTGCCGCATGGTGTTGACTATGGAGGGCAAATTGACGGAGGAAAGAACCTCCGGCGATACGGGCTCCACGCAGGTCGTCACCCGAACACTCGAATGGAATAAGGCAAAGCTGCAAAAGGGGGTAACGGGTTGAAAAAGCTGCGTTCACAAAAAGCGGAAACACTGGTGGAAACGCTCATGGCCATCTTGGTCGTGGTGCTCGTTATGCTTTTTCTCTCCACCGCAGTTTCCACGGCCTCCAAGGTAAATGCCAAGGTGCGCAAAACCGATGTGGCTTTAACGTATAAGAATGCCGTCAAGGGCAGCGAAACCAAAACGCTGATCATTAAGGATAAAAACAGTGCCACAAAAATCATCCATGTTCAAGTCGATGAATACACAAGCAAAAACGGCTACACGTATTACAGGGAAAGCAAAGAGCAGGGGGCGGGAACTTGAAGCTGAAAGATAAAAAAGGCTTAACGCTCGTGGAAATGCTCTGCACAGTCGCTATTTTGGTGCTTGTCAGCATGGTGATGGTGTTGGGTGTGCAGCTCGGCGTGCGCTCCTACGCAAAATCCGTTTCATATTCGGAAGCGCAGGTGCTGTGCTCCACGCTTACGACCACCATCAGCGATGAGCTGCGCTATTCCGGCACACTGAAAGTAGACGGCAGCGGCAACGTTACGGGCTTTTTCAGCCAGCAGTTCGGCAGCGGCGATTACACCGCGTTTACCACTACGCCGGAAGGGCATGTGCAGCTTGGCGGCAAGGACATTCTGCCCGCAAAGGCGTACCCCTACGGTATTAAAGCTGAGGTGAAAAGCTTAACGTATGACGATGTTTTCTCCCTTTTCACAGTGCAGCTGAGCATAAAAGACAACGAAAATAAAAACACGCTGGCCGAAACCACCTTTGAAGTGGAAAAGCTCAATGTGACGACCGAAGACACCGCAGAGGGCCGCGCCCGCGCCGAAGACATCCGCAATACAGAAAACTGAGAAACACCGCGCCAAACGGAATGCTCCGCAGGCGCGGTGTTTTTGCAATAAAGAATTTGTATACGCTTTGTTTTAAAAAAGTATGATTTCATGCGATTTTTCTTGCACGTAAAAAGCAAATATGATAAAATAGAAATACAGTGTATTTAAATAGTGTTCTTTATTGTGTAGAATAGATAGAATTGCTGCTTTTTATCCACTTTTTGACGAATTTGCAGAGAATATAGCGAATTCTGTCTTTGGCAAGTCATTCTATCGGTAAAAATGAAAGCGCTTTCCGATAAAGAATAAATTGTGAGACGAAACAGAAAGCGCTGCAAGGAGAAATCTATGAGTTTAAAGGAAAAAATACTCATCGCGGACGATTCGGAAATGAACCAAATGCTCCTTGAGGAAATACTCAGCGATAAATACGAATATGTCATGGCAAAAGACGGCACAGAAGCCGTCGATATCCTCGAAAAAAACGATGATATCGACCTCGTGATGCTCGACATCAACATGCCGAAAATGGACGGTTTCGGCGTGCTGGAGATTATGAATCTGCGGCATTGGATCAGCGAGGTGCCGGTTATCATCATCTCGTCCGAAAGCGATGTGGATTTCATCCGCCGCGGCTATGACCTCGGCGCTTCGGATTACATCAGCAGACCGTTCGATCTGACGGTCGTCCGCCGCCGTGTCGAAAATACGCTCATGTTGTATGTCCGCCAAAAGCGCCTTGTGCGCCTTGTGGAGGAGCAGGTCTACGAGCGTGAAAAGACGAACAACACGATGATCAATATTTTGAGCCATGTTATCGAATACCGCAACAACGAAAGCGGCCAGCATATTCTGCATGTGCGCATGATGACGGACATTCTCCTGCGCCGCTTGATTGAGATCACGGATAAATACCCACTGACGGAAACGGATATCTCTATGATCGCTTCGGTTTCCGCACTGCACGACATCGGTAAGATCAGCGTTCCGAAAGCGATTTTAAATAAACCAGGCAAGCTCGACCCCGAAGAGTGGGAGATTATGAAGAGTCACGCCGCTATCGGTGACTCGATGCTGTCCGACATCGGTATGCAGCAATCCGAAACGCTGATGAATCTGGCGCATGAGATCTGCCGCTGGCACCACGAGCGTTGGGACGGCCGCGGCTACCCGGACGGTCTCAAGGGCGATGAGATTCCGATTTCCGCGCAGGTCGTCGCCATGGCAGACGTGTACGACGCGCTTACAAGCGAACGCTGCTACAAAAAGTCGTTTGACCACGCGACCGCTATTAAAATGATTACAAACGGCGAATGCGGCGCCTTCAATCCGCTTTTGATACAGTGCCTTTTAGACGTGCAGGATCAGCTTTTCGAGAACATGCACACAGACCCCAGACGGTTCGATTACCGTCAGGAAGCAAAGCGCCTTTCCGATGAAATGCTCGAGCAAAAAGAACTTATGCCTAATAACCGTGCGCACAGCCTGCTCACCTTCGAGCAGAAAAAGGCGGAATTCTTCGCAGAGCAGTGCGGCGGCATCCAGTTTGAATTTGACCACTGGACAAATACCGTACATCTCAAAGATTGGAATGCGCCGGTCGATCAACGAGAAAAATCCATGTATCTGACGGAATGGAACGACGTTTCGCTGCTCTCTGAAAAGGATTGGCTCGCTATGCGTGAAAAGCTGAAAGCAACAACGCCGGAAAGACCGGAAGTGAAAATGATTGTACAGATCCCCGTTAACGGGGAATATCGCTGGCAGCGCCTTACGGTAAAATCGCTTTGGACAACTAAATACAAAAATTATGCCGGCGTGCTCGGACACTTTAAAGATATTCAGGATGAAATGGTGCGGCGCGGAGAAGATGTGCTCGAAAAGTGCACGGAAGACAGCATAGCTCATCTTTTGAAAGATTTGAGCCGCGTGTTTGAAGTGGTGCGCCTTGTAGATCCGAAAACGAATGAGAACCTTGAGCTGGATAAAGGCGGAAAAGTAATCACTACGCCGATACACTGCTATGAAATTTGGGGCAGAAACGAGCCGTGCGAAAACTGTATTTCTTCCCGCTCTCTGGAAGGAAAAGAGTGGGTCACCAAGCTTGAAATGCGTGACAGGCAAATGTACTTCGTGCTTTCTAAACATATCAACGTCAACGGACGTACCTGCACACTGGAGATTGCTTCGCATGAAGACGAAGCGGAGTGCACACGCTGCGGCGGCGACAACGATGCGCCAACGCGTTCTTCGTTTATGAACTTCTACCGCGATGCCCTGACCGGAACATACAGGAGACTGTATCTTGAGAGTTTCCAGTCCAATTTGGAAAGCGCAGATGCCGTGGCAATCGTGGATGTTGACCTTTTTAAGCAGATTAACGATACATACGGCCACCCTGTGGGCGATGAAGCGCTGAAAACCATCGCGAATACAATCCGTTCCGGCATCCGCGGCAGCGATACGCTCATCCGCTACGGCGGGGACGAGTTCCTCCTCATCTTCTCCAAGATCGGCGAAGAGGTGTTCTATGAGCGTTTAAAGCAGCTCAGACGCGCCGTGCAGGAGACAAAATTGCCGGATTACCCCGAGGTGAAGCTTGATGTCAGCCTTGGCGGCGTATACCGCGTACACCCGCTCTCCGAAGCCATTCGGCAGGCAGACCTGCGCATGTACGAAAATAAAGCGAAACACGCGAATGGAAATCATGCGGCATGCAGATAGGAATTGCAGAAAGGTGACAGATTATGAAGCTTGAAGAATTATATCAGAAAATCGGCGGCGACCTCAAAAACGTGATGAAACGCATCCCGAATGAGGCAATGATCGGCAAGTTCGTGCGCAAATACGCAAACGACCCGACCTATAACCGGCTTACAGCAGCTATGGAAGCCAAAAACTGGAAAGATGTTTTCATTGCGGCGCACACCTTAAAGGGTGTGGCACAGAACCTCGGCTTCGACCGCCTGCAAAAATCGGCATCCGCTTTAACGGAGGCCGTGCGCGGCGCCGTTCCGCTGACGGACGAATCGCTTTTTGAAGAGGTCTGCAAAGATCAGAAGGAGATCGTGGAGGCCATCGAAAAGCTCGATTGATATGACTTAACAGATATGCCGGTTCTATGGACCGGCTTTATTTGTGTTCAGTTCCCTGTGTAATGCGGCGGAACGGTTTGGGGGAGAATAGGTCGCGCGCTGCGGCGTTTCCGCACTCGTCAAAATGGCGCGTGCCGGTGCCGTTCTGCGCGAGCGCAACTACGTGGTGCCGGAAGACGTGCAGAGCGTGTTTTTCGATGTCTGCGCACACCGTCTCATTCTGCGCCCGCAGGCACAGGTGGACGGCATAACGGCGCGCGATATTCTGGCTGAGATTTTGCAGCAGATCAAGCCCGGTACGGAAAGGTAAGCGGATATGTGGAAAAACAGACTGGCCTATGGGCTTGTCCTATTGACGGCAGCAGTGCTGCTGTTCCTATACAGTAAGCCGTTTTTGCTGACGGTGCTGATCGTTTTATTGCTGCTCATGGTGATTAACGGTATGCTCATTTTACATGATGCGCACAGCATTCGCGTTTCTATGCGTGTCCGCCCCGGTGGTCAGCAAGGCAAGGACGTTAACCTGAACATCACCGTAAGTTCCGATAAAAAGCTGCTCACCGCGGGTCAATACACCGCGTCCTTAAAACCGCTTGAGGGTCGCATCGGCACTACCGTTATCAGTGCGGTGTCCGGCGGCAAATTGCAGCATATTGCGGTGGGCGGCGGCTGCGAAGTGGTAGAGCTGCCTGCCGAGCGAATCGAAGATGAAGTTTACCGCATTTTGTGCTGAGAGAGGGGACGCGCATGAAACATCCGCAGACCGTTACGGTCTACCCGGAAAAAAACGAAAACAAAGCAGCGTATCTGCTGTGGCGCTCCCTGCGCGCGGCCCTGCTTACGGCGGGCGCGTTCATAGCGCTCATAGTTATCTGGAATGTTGATTTAAAGAGTCTTTTCGTCTTGCCGCTCGGCGGTACCGTCACGGTGCTTCTGGGCTGCATCGCAGGGGATTATCTCGGTGCAAAAAAGCCCCTGCCGTCGGCTTTCGTCATTTTGCGGAAATTTCGATGAATTGATTGTGAAAATAGATGGTTTTGCAAAAAAGTAGACAAATTTTTGATGATGTAGTATACTGGCGTTAAACGGGAGAGCAAGTCGATCTTTTGCACAAAACAAATAAACGGCTGAATTTTCATGTTGTCACATGATGAGTTCAGACAACAAAAAGGAGATTTTGAAATGAAGAAAGAGCAAAACCGGCATTCCCTTCACCTCATCCGTCAAAACGTTCCGCAGTTTATTTTGCTCGTTATTTTTTCCGTGCTGCTGGGCGTTTCCGTCATCGCGGTGTCTGTTTTAATGAAAATGTTCCTCGACATCGCTACAAACGCAAGCACTATGCCGCTCACCACATGTCTCATCATCGCGGTCGGCGTTTTGCTCGTGCTCGGCATCTCGCAGGTCGTCACGTCCGTTTTGCAGGGCAAGCTTTCCTGCCGCATGGAGCTTTCTCTGCGCAGCGCCATGGTGGAGCACCTATACCGCACAGACCTTAGGACATTCGACAGCGGCGCAGCGGATAACTACTTCACGCGCATGACAAAAGACGCGGAGACCCTCTCGAATTTCTATTCCAAAACGCTCATCCCGAGCATCTTTTTCGAGAGCTTCACGTTCGTCGTCAGCTTTATTTTGATGTTCCTCCTCGAGTGGAAACTCGCGGTCGTCATGATCGTCGTCGTGCCGATTTTGATTTTCACCATGATCCGCATCTCCCCGAAGCTTGAGATGAACAGCGTTCAGATCATGCAGAACGAAGACAAAAACCGCAATATCTTGCAGGAATTTTTAAGCCAGTACATGCTGTTTAAGTCCTACGGCGTGCTCGGCTGGGTGCAGAAGCGCGTGGGGGATACATACGCGCAAAAGCAGAAGTACGTCGGCAAACTCAGCGTTTTGCAGGGCGCCATCGGCTTTCTCAATAATTTCCTCGGCGTCGGCATGTTCATCATCGCGCTCGGCATGGGCTCATTTCTCGTCGTGCGCGGCGAAACCACCGTCGGCACGCTCATCGCCGTCGTGAACCTCGTCAGCTTCTTCTACGGCCCGTTCCTGCACATTTCGGGCTGGATGGCCGAGGTCAACGAAGTGAAGGTCTCCACAAACCGCATCGGGGAGATCCTCTCCATGCCCACCGAAAATAGCACACAAACCGCAAAGCCCGCTGTCCAAAATGCAGGCAGCGCAGCGCTCACCGCAAAAGACCTCTCCTTTGCGTATGACGAAGAAAAAGTTATCCTGTCCCACGCCGAAACGCAGGTGCACACGGGCGAGATCGTCGCGCTCACCGGCGAAAACGGCAGCGGCAAAAGCACGCTCACAAAGCTGCTCATCGGCCTTTATACGCCCACAGGCGGCGAAGTCGGGCTCAAAATCGGCAATAAAACCGTGCACGGCGCGGAGATTCGGAATTATTTAAGCTACGATTCCGGCTTCGTCTCCGTTTTCGCGGGCACGCTCAAAGAGAATATCTGCATGGATCAGCCGTTTGACGAGAAAAAGTTCCGCAAGGCTGTCGAACTCGCCAACCTCACGGAGTTTGTAAACGAAAAAACAGCGGAGTACGAGATCGAGCCGGAGGGCAAGAATCTCTCCAGCGGTCAGCGGCGCAAGGTCGCTTTGGCGCGCATTTTCTACGATGACCGCCCGGTCTTCGTGCTCGATGAGCCCACCGCAAACCTCGATAAAGCGTCCGCAGAGGGCATGTTTGAGGCTCTGAAGCAGGTCTGCAAAGACAAAATTTGCATCATCGTCACGCACGATGCGTTCATCTCCGAAAAGTGCGACCGCGTGCTGCATTTGAATAACAAAAAGGTCACAGGATGACCGCAATACGATTTGCATAATAAGGCGATAGGAACTCTGCCACTCGCAACGAGCGGTGGGTGTGGCTTAGCTCCGGGCAATTCCGCCCTTGCGGCAAGGCTCGTCGTAGAGAACGCCTGCGCCGAGTGGCTTATAAATCTTGAGCATTGCTGATGGGCCATTTTTAACAAAATTTATCTTTTTTACAAAAAATCAAAATTTTTTCAAAAACCTAATTGACAACCGAAAAAATGTGTGCTACAATGCACTAAACCGTTGAGGAAGAGTGAGTACGCTTTAGGCAACTTTTCTCACAGAGAGTCGTGGATGGTGGGATCACGGCGGAAAGATAAAGCGGAATGGACTTCTGAGGGCGAACAGAAAAGGATTTCCCGAGTATGTGAGACGGAGTGTGGCTCTCCGTAAACAAAGGTCTGCGTATGATGGTACGCGTAAGAGGGTGTGTGTTTCACATACCAAGCCGGGTGGCACCGCAGGAATTTTGATCCTGTCCCAGCAAGTGATTGCAGGGACAGGATTTTTTGTTTTTCAGGGAGGTTATTTCATGTTTGTTTACACAAAACGATGGCGCAGCCGCGCTGCATCTGAAATTTTGAACCCGCATTTGAACGCATTAAAACAAACCTGAAAGGATCGATAAATTTATGAAACTCAGAAACGTATTTGCCATGATCACCGCTGCCGCTATGACCCTCAGCCTCGCCGCTTGCAGCGGTCAGAGCACAGCTTCTTCCACGTCCTCCGCGTCAAGCGACTCTTCTTCGTCCGCCGCTTCCGAAAGCAGTGTGTCGAGCGAAAAGAGCACCGCAAGCGAAGAATCTTCCGGCGCATCGTACACCATCGGCATCTGCAATTACGTCGATGACGCTTCCTTAAACCAGATCGTTGAGAACATCAATGCACGTCTCGCCGAGATTGAAAGCGAGCAGGGCATCACAATCAACGTGAAGTACGACAACTGTAACGCCGACGCGAACGTCATGAATCAGATCATCGCAAACTTTGCAGCCGATAACGTAGATCTCATGGTCGGTGTCGCGACCCCGGTCGCCATGGCGATGCAGTCCGCAACCGAAGACAGCAAAACGCCTGTCGTGTTCGCCGCCGTGTCCGACCCGGTCGGCGCGGGTCTTGTCGCTTCCCTTGAAGAGCCGGGCAGCAACGTGACGGGCTCCTCCGATAACCTCGATACCAACTCCGTCATGAACCTTATCTTCGCCCAGAACCCCGATGCCAAGAAGATCGGCCTTTTGTACGACGTAGGACAGGATTCCTCCACCGCCGCCATCGAGCACGCAAAGGCGTACCTCGACGACAAAGGTGTTGAATATGTAGAGCGCACCGCAACGACCGCCGAAGAAGTCGCGCTCGCCGCACAGGCTCTCGTTTCCGACGGTGTAGACGCCGTGTTCACCCCGACCGATAATACCATTATGAAGGCAGAGCTCGCGATTTACGAGACCTTTGCTGACGCAGGCATCCCGCACTACACCGGCGCCGATTCCTTCGCCCTCAACGGCGCGTTCCTCGGCTACGGCGTCGATTACGCAAACCTCGGCCGTGAGACCGCAGATATGATCGCTTCCATCCTCACCGAAGGCAAAGACCCGGCGACCACCCCGGTCATCACGTTCGACAACGGCACCGCAACGGTCAACACCGAAATCTGCGAAAAGCTCGGCTTCGACTTCGATACAGTCTCCGAAGCTTTTGCCCCGTACTGCACGAGAGTGGAGGAGATCACGACCGCAGAGAGCTTCAGCGATCTCGAGTCTTAATTTAAATCTCTCAAAAGCTTATCCTACCCCATAAGCTTTCAAACACTTCATACTACCATACTTCATCAATACCTTACTTACCCATAAGAATGCAATCACCGCTGCCATGCACCCGGTTTTCGGGCGCGTGGCTTCGGCATATCACCACAAATCTGCAAAACGAGGAGTTTTTGTATGTCTTTCGATTCAATCCTGACCCTTGGGCAGACAGCGCTGGAGCTCGGTCTCATCAGCTCGCTGACTGTTTTGGCACTGTTTTTGAGCTATTCCATGCTGAACGTATGCGACCTTTCCACAGACGGTTGCTTCACGCTCGGCGCGGTCGTCGGCGCGTCCGTCGCGCTTTCCGGGCATCCGTTTCTGGCAATCCCCGCCGCTATGGCGATCGGCATGGTCTCCGGCTTCGTCACGGCGCTTTTGCAGACGAAAATGGGCATTGATAGTCTGCTTGCCGGCATCATCGTCAATACCGCGCTTTATTCCGTCAACATCGGCATCATGAACGGCGCGTCGCTTCTGAACCTCAATAATTCCGATACGGTCTTCACCAAAATGCGTTCGGTGCTCGAAAACACACCGCTTGCGGGACAATATAAGCTTATCGTCATCATCATCACGGTTGTACTCGTGGCGGTCGTTTTGGGACTTTTCCTCCGCACACGCCTCGGCCTCGCCATTCGTGCGACGGGCAATAACCCGGACATGGTTCGCTCCTCGTCCATCAACCCGGTTAAAACGACCATCATCGGCCTGTGCATTTCCAATGCGTTTACGGCGCTTTCGGGCTGCTTGCTCGCGCAGTCGCAAAAGTCTGTCAGCATCGATATCGGTACCGGCATGGTTACGGTCGCGCTGGCATCGCTCCTCATCGGCGGCGCGTTCTTCGGCAAGGGCAAAATTCCGCTGCGTATCTTCGGCATGGTCGTCGGTGCGTTCGTGTTCCGCCTTGTGTATACCATCGCGCTGCGGTTCAACCTGCCCGCGTTCATGCTCAAGTTCGTCTCGTCCGTTATTGTCATTCTGGCAATCTCCGGGCCGTACCTCAAAAAACAGCTTCCGTATCTGAAGCGCCGTTTCGGAAAGGAGCGCACCCATGCTTAAACTCACGCATATCTCGAAGACCTTCAACCCCGGCACGGTCAACGCCAAAAAGGCGATCGAAGACCTCAGCTTCCACGCCGCAAAGGGCGATTTCATCACCGTCATCGGCGCAAACGGCGCGGGCAAATCCACGCTCTTCAACGCTATTTCCGGCAGCTTTTTCACGGACAGCGGCAAGATTGAGCTTGACGGCAAAGACATCACGTTCATGCCGGAGTATAAGCGTGCCCGCAGCATCGGCCGCCTGTTTCAGGACCCCATGCGCGGCAGCGCACCGGGCATGACCATCGAAGAAAACCTCGCGCTCGCAGCGGGGCACGGCGGTTGGCTCAGCTCCATCTCCCGCAAGGACAGACAGGCGTTTCGCGAACGCCTCTCCCTGCTCGGTATGGGGCTCGAAGACCGCATGACCCAGCCCGTGGGTTTGCTTTCCGGCGGCCAACGTCAGGCGCTCACGCTTATGATGGCCACATATAACCCACCGAAGCTCCTTCTGCTCGACGAGCACACCGCCGCGCTTGACCCCGCCACCGCCGAGAAGGTGCTCGAGATCACGAAAAACACTGTGGAGAAAAACCACCTCACGTGCATGATGATTACGCACAATATGCAGTCCGCACTGGAGCTCGGCAACCGCACCATCATGATGAACGCCGGTAAGATCATTCTGGACGTCACCGGCGAAGAGCGTGCCCACATGACTGTTGCCGACCTCCTCGACCGCTTCAAGCAAGCCGCCGGCAAAGCCCTCGATAATGACCGTATGCTTTTGAGCGAAGCAGAATAAAATTTGAAATCGAAAGACAGAAAAAGCAGATGCCCCGAATCCACATCGGGTGCATCTGCTTTTTCTGTTTCAAAACGGCGGAGATATCCGCCGTCGTTCCTTTACGGATGGTGATGCTTTTTTAATACGATTTCCCAAATCTTTATGTGTAAAGCGTTATTTTTCCTTGTTTTCCGGCGCAATCTCCGCTTCAATCTTATCTAAGCGGCGGTTGATCTTCTTTTGGTTTTCCAGAACAAGGTCAAGCTTTTTGTGCAGATCATCGATGATGAGCTCGCTTTTTAAGTTGATCTTATAGTCATTCTCTGCACGCTGACGGTCTTTTGCTTCTTGGCGGTTCTGGCTCATCATGATGAGCGGCGCTTGCACGGCAGCGATGCACGAAAGCACGAGGTTTAATAGAATAAACGGGTATTCGTCAAATGCTCTCGAACCCAAAACGAGGTTTATGACCATCCAAATGACCATGACGGCGATAAAACTGAAAATAAACGCCCAACTGCCCGCAAAGCGCGCCACTGCGTCTGCGGCACGCTGCCCAAACGTCATGTGCTCGTCCTTGTCTGCGTTTTTTGTGACTTCCGTTGCAATCAGCTGATGAATCAGTTCCTCATCCGTGAATTCCTCGTCCGTCACATGTAAAAGCTCGCTGATAATTTGGTTGCGTTTCGCGCCTTTTTTCATAGTAAACTTACCTCTTATCCCAAGATTCTTCGCCGCATTTCGGCGTTATCTCCAGTCTATTACAAAACCGCGTGCGTTGTCAACCGCAAGGTGTAAAAATAGTGAAAAAACGCATATTCTCGGTTTTGCCTTGCGAATATGCGTTTTGAAATTCAATAAACTTTAGTGCGTCAGTGCTTGCCGCACGGCTTTCTGCCAGCCGTTGTAGCGTGCTTCGCGCTCGGTATTATCCATCTCCGGTGTGAAGCAGCTGCGGTGCGTGTTCGCAAAGATCGTCTCCGGGTCATAGAGGTCGGGCTTCACGCCGATATATTTGCACGCTTCATTCTGTATGACTCGTGCTTTCGTCGTTTTCAGCGAAAAAATGGGACTAAAACGTCCGATGGGGATATTGCAAAACCAAACAAGCGGACTTTTATAGCTTATTTTGTATAAGCGTCACGGCAAGGTGGTAGGGGATACCCTGTTTTTCGAGCGGCTTACGCAAGGTGTCACCGAAGAAGCACACGCGCTCGGCTACGACCTTTCCGTGCATTATTTTTACGGCAGTCAGCCTACGGATGAGCAGATTCGCGCCATACAAAGCGAGCCGTTCGAAGCGCTTTTGCGGTTTGGATACCGCATCCCGCAGGACGTTTCTGTCATCGGGTTCGATGATTCCAGCATTAGCACCACACGCACACCGCCGCTCACAACCATGCAGGTGCAAAAGCAGCGCCTCGGAGCCCTGGCGGTAGACCGTTTGCACACTCGCCTGCAAAAAGATGTGCCCGAGACCCTGCGCGAAGCGCTCGTGCCCGAGGTGCTTGTGCGTGAAAGCGTCCTCGACCGCCGCAATCCACCTGACAGTACGTGTTGGTAGTGCGACAGGTCTCAGTTCTAAAAAAGCGCCTGCTTTTACACACGGCTCTTGACAAGCGAAAGAAGCAGGCGTACAATAAGCTTGCAGGTTTGCGTCGACTAACTCAAAACAAAGTCGTTAGGGTGCAAAAACGATGAAACAAAAGGAGTACGTAGAATCGAAACGGTAATGAGCAGCCTTTATGGGTCCTTCCCGTGATGCGCGCTTTGTTATCTGTCCTCGTGTACCGTACAGAGCGGGAAATAGAGAATACCTGTGGCGCGTCTAATTGTTCTTATAAGCGCAATGTAAACCGTTGTATTCCAATGCTGCGGAAAGAGAAAGCTATATCGAAAGTCTAAATGGAGTAATTTCGTCTTTTTGGTTCAAAAATTGCCAAAATGTTTCTTTTGAGCTGTATG
>OLRJ01001701.1_pt1 | contig 18182 bp, 14 predicted proteins | sample 1672741 | NCBI WGS metagenome assembly OLRJ01 (sample SAMEA3136719, study PRJEB25190) | human gut metagenome | biome: human gut; feature: human-associated habitat; material: faeces | place: Austria | collected 2013
CTGCTTCGCGGGTGGTGACCATTGTTATACGCAAAAATCACCTTTCCGTACTATATGTGTTAGGACAAGTCACCTTCAAAAGCCAACTAGAATGACCAACATGAAAGAAATCCTCGTTCAAGTCCACAAAAACACCAGTCTCTGATGACCTAACCAGCGGAAGCTGAGATTCTGGTCCATCAAATTTTGAAATTCAGATGACATATATACATGTTACGAAAATCATAGGTAACTAAATTTTGAAATTCAGATGACTCTGACAGAATCTACTAATATTCAAGTCAACTTAATTAACAATTTAGGATGCCTCAGACGAGAGTTAGTGAAATCAAAGGTAACCAACTCCAAAAAACGGATGACTGAGCCGGCAGTATCTGAGTTCAAAGTCCATAAGTTACTTAAAGCAGATGACTCAAAAGCTCCAACCTGAAAGTCAATCAATAACATTTCTTACATGCGCTGTACCCCATGCTTATTGCCTGACTGATGCTTACCTGGCGCGGACTGTGCATTCCACTGCAGGAAGCGCTGCTGTGATATTTACTTCCGGTAGCCGGAATCCATACATAACCGTTGACCCCTGACGAGGAAGCTTGTCCTGAAGACTTTCCGGAGGATTGACCGGAACTTCCGGAACTTTTCTTAAATCTGGCTTTTACGGTTACTTTGCATTTGTATTTGACACCATTTACTTTTGCGGTGATAGTTGCCTTGCCGGTTCTTCTGGCAGTTATTTTTCCTTTTTTATTCACGCTGACAACTGATGGCGCACTGGATGACCAGGTGACTTTACGTGAAGTACCTTTGAGTTTCAGCTGCTTTGATGTCTTAGTATAAACTGATAACCTGGTATTACTCAGTTTAGGCTTTTCTACTTTAATTTTGTAAGTCCATGTTACCTTTGAGGTTTTGGCTGTAACAGTGGCATTTCCCTTTGCTTTTGCAGTAACTTTCCCATTGGAATTTACGGCTGCAACTTTAGGATTGCTGCTTTTGAAGGTCATTTTTACCGGTGTTTTGATGGTTGTCTTTTGTCCAACGACCATTACCACTTTTTTCGCCTGATTCTGCAAAGTGTCTGCGGCCTGCACCGGAATTGCGCACATAGACAGGAGCATGACCATTGCCAGAAGCAGGGAAAGTATCTTGGATTTCTTTTTCATGAAACATTCCTCCTTAGTGTATTTTCTTAATTATACTGTAACTGTTCAGTACCTTCACAGTTACGAGTCAAAATGCATTCCAAATCACCTTCGGTGATGGCATTTTGCCTTGTATGTCTCGGGATTTTGGCAGAAAACATGCCAAAACGCCTCGCGGGATACTACCTTCTGAATAGTTACATTATACTACAGATTCTCAATTATGCACACTGACCTTTTTTATTTCATAAAGTATAAGGAAACAACTTTTTTATCAGAAAGGATTATTCATGGAAAATTATCAGATGCGCCGCGGTTGCGGTCGACCATATAATACAACCTGCGGCATGGGAAATCAGAGAGAATTGCCCTGTGCCCACCGGACAATAACTGGAACGCCGACAGCTTCCGGAAAGGAAATGTATACACACATTGATCATATGGAACCTGCGATGGCATATGTTCCCTGCCAGAATTTTGCAATGACGTATGATCTGAGCTATGCCCTGAAAGTGGGAACTGTTTTTCCACAGTTATGCAAACCATTTTGCGGAAAGAGAGGTAAACAGAAATGATGTATCGAAATCAGTGCACACCTCGCGAAAATCTGTTGAACCGGATTAATGAAGTAAGCTTTGCAGTCAATGACATCCTGCTTTATCTCGATACCCATCCGAAGTGCAAGGAAGGGTTTGCTTTTTATCAGGAATATGATAAGGAACGGCAGAAACTCATGAAAGAATATTCGCAGTGTTATGGTCCGCTGACTATTGATGATGCATTGGAGTCCGGCGGGGATACCTGGAAATGGGCAGAACAGCCATTTCCGTGGGAAGTGGAAGGAGGTTGCAGATAATTTATGTGGAATTATGAAAAAAGGCTCCAATACCCGGTCAATATAAAGACACCGAATGCAAAAATTGCGCAGTTTATCATGAGTCAGTATGGTGGCCCGGACGGTGAGATCGGTGCGTCCATGCGTTACCTCTCCCAGCGTTTTACAATGCCGAACCGAACAGCGGTTGCTGTCCTAAATGATGTCGGTACGGAAGAACTGGCGCATCTGGAAATGGTTTCCACGATCGTTCATCAGCTTACCCGAGGATTGTCCATGGAGGAAATCGAAAAGAGTGGTTTCGGACCGTACTATATTGATCATACGGTTGGTGTGTGGCCGCAGGCTGCCGGAGGAGTTCCATTCAATGCCTGTGAATTCCAGAGCAAAGGAGATCCTGTCACGGATTTGTTTGAAGATCTTGCCGCAGAACAAAAAGCACGTGCAACTTATGACAACATCCTTCGTGTAGTACGTGACATTCCGGAAGTTGCAGATCCTATCCGATTCCTGAGAGCTCGTGAAATCGTGCATTTCCAGCGTTTCGGTGAAGCACTCCGTTCTGTACAGGAACAGCTTGATGAAAAGAATTTCTATGCTTTCAATCCGAGCTTTGACTGCCCGTGCGAAGCATCCTGTAAAAATTCCTGAATCAGAGAATATGCTCATGGCACTGCTTCAATACACAATGAAAAAAATTCAGCTCCCCAATGGCGGGGAGCTGTTTTCACGCTTATACAGATAATTTACTCAATTACATAAGCATTTACGATTTCACCATAATATGCCACATGTGTATCTTTGTTTGAACCGGTAAACAAACTGTCTACATCCTGCGGATAAAATTTTGCTTTGTTTTCTTCGGTCATTGCATTCATATCCTGTGCCTGTTTGTAGACAACTTTACATTCAAGTGTCAATGGAAGTTCTTTTACTCCCGGGACAGAAGTCATTTCCGGCTCTTCATAAGTCAGACCAATTTCTCTTGCTTTATCAATGTCTCTTCCTGATTTGGAACCGCAGAAGCCGAGGATTTTTTTCGCACTGTCATCAATCGGAATGCTGACTGTAAATTCGCCAGTCTTTTCAATGAGACTTCTTGTGAAACGGTTTTCTCTGATAAAGGTAACAAAAATCGGTTTTCCCCATTCGATTCCAACCATTCCCCATGAGATAGTCATGGAATTCACTTTATCATCAGCTTTACCAGTAATGAGTACTCCTGATTTTACCCCTTTCAAAATTTCTCCCATATGTTCATAAACATCTATTGTTTTCTTCATTTTGGCTTTCCTCCTGTTTCATATCAATATTCTTCATCTTAAAATAAAAAAATGAAATTCGCAAGTATTTTATACTTTATCCATTTCACAATCCAATGTATAATAGAAACAATACATATCAAAGGAGTCTTCGTTATGTCTTCAGTAAAAACAAAAAATCTGACACCGCTTTATGCATTTATCCAGGGACTGTACTGGATGAATTTTGCGGCGATCATGGGATATTCCGGATTTTATCTTCTCGGAAGCGGATTTTCCAATACAGAGATCGGCATCATCATTGCGATTGCAGGTATCCTGTCAGCAGTTCTTCAGCCGGTGCTGGCCAGTTATGCAGACCGTCCGGAAAGCCCTTCCCTGAAAAAATTCCTGCAGTTACTGCTGGTGTTGCAGCTGATTCTCGGAATTTCCCTTCTTTTCTGCAAATCAATATTGCTGACCGGAGTTGTCTATGGTTGCGGTGTGACCCTGCTTCAGCTTCTGACCCCGTTTATCAATTCTCTTGGAATGGAAAGTATCAATCAGGGACATAATCTTAATTTTGGTATTGCCCGCGGGATGGGTTCGGTAGCTTATGCAGCACTGTCCTATGTCCTTGGAATTATTACATCACGCACCGGAATTACAGCAGTACCGGTATGCATCATGATTGTTACACTTGTACTGATGGGCTGTCTGGCACTGTTTCCATTTACAAAAAGCAGCTCAGTGCCGACAGGGGACAACAGTAAGAAACAAACATCAAATCCGTTACAGTTTTTACGTAAATACAAACGCTTCACAATAGTACTTGTCGGATGTATCCTGATTTATCTCGGACATGTTCTTCTGAACAGTTTTACTTTCCAGATTGTTCAGAGTAAAGGCGGCGGCAGTTCAGAAATGGGAACCGCAACTGCAATTGCAGCAATGTCCGAACTTCCGACCTTATTTCTGTTTGGTTATATGCTGAAAAAAGCACGTTGTGATATCTGGTTCCGTCTGACAGGTATTTTCTTCACACTGAAATCACTTGGTTCACTGCTTGCACCAAATATGACAGTATTTTACGGTATCCAGATTTTCCAGATGCTGGGATGGGGGCTGATGGCAGCGGCATCGGTCTACTATGTAAATTCCATTATGGATGCAGAAGATGCAATCAAAGGACAGGCATATATCACGATGACTTACACACTTGGCAGTGTAATCGGAGCTTTCCTCGGCGGTGCGCTGATAGACTTTTCGGGCGTCAATACCATGCTCCTGTTTGCGACAATTTCCGCAGCAGTTGGAGCGGTGATTATTTTCTTTGGCGCAGAGAAGACAGCATAGGAAAGGACACCCCACATGGCAACTCTGACCCTAACTATATTCTGTATTTTGCTTATTATATGTATCGCAACCAATCATTTTATTTTATATGCGCTCTTTGCGGGGCTGGTTTTGTTTAGCTTCTACAGCCGAAAACAGGGCTATACATGGAAATCTATAGGGAAGATGATACTGCAGGGGATCAAAAAAGTCAGAAACATCCTGTTTACATTTATTCTGATCGGGATGCTGACGGCGCTCTGGCGTCAGGCGGGGACGATTCCTGCAATCATCTGTTATACGATTCATCTGATAAAACCATCTACTTTTCTTCTTATGACGTTTCTTTTGAATTGCCTTGTTTCTGTGCTGACGGGGACTTCTTTCGGAACCGCGGCAACGATGGGCATTGTCTGTGCGACAATCGCGTCAACACTTGGTATCCGTCCATGGATGGCAGGCGGGGCAATCTTGTCCGGCATTTATTTTGGAGACCGCTGTTCACCGGTATCAACGAGCGCACTTCTTGTCTCTGAACTGACGGGAACTAGTGTTTACCGAAATATCAGAAATATGATACGAAGTGGGGCGGTACCGTTTATCGTGACAGCGCTTATTTATTTCTGTGTCAGCAGGAACCTTCATGGCACAGCTGAAGTGCCGGATCTTGTAAAAATTTTTGGAAACGAATTTCAGATTGGCTGGATCACATTGCTTCCGGCAGTTGTGATTCTGGTATTGTCGGTAATGCAGGCCGGAGTAAAAATTTCGATGATCGCGAGTATTCTTACAGCGATACCGATCTGCATCTGGTTTCAGGGAATTCCGGTAAAAAATCTTTCGATGCTGATTTTGACCGGCTTTCATTCCGCAGATTCTGCGGTGGCATCTATGCTGGATGGTGGAGGAATTTCTTCTATGGTAAAGGTAGGCGCGATAGTCTGCATTTCATCATCCTATTCCGGTATCTTTCAGGAAACCGGTATTCTGGATGGCATTCAAAAAATGGTCATCGCACTTGCAGACAAGACGAAACCATATCTGGCAGTATTTGTGACGGCAGTTCTGACCGGCGTTGTGGCATGTAACCAGACATTGTCGATTATTTTGACGGATCAGTTGTGCAGCAGAACCGAAGCAGATAAAGAAAAATTCGCCAACTATCTGGAGGACAGCGCAGTGGTCATAGCACCGCTTATACCATGGTCAATTGCAGGCGCTGTGCCACTGGTAGCAGTAGGTGCACCGGAGAGCAGCGTACTGTTTGCATTGTTTTTATACCTGCTGCCTCTGTGGGACTTCTTGATAAAAAAATAACCGGAAGTATTGTAAAGTTGAAAAAATAGTGGTATTCTGTAAGAAATTGAATAATAAACAACAGGTGCAGATGGTGTTTTATAAGACCGTAAGTTAAAAGGGAAACAGGTGTAAGTCCTGTACGATCTCGTCACTGTAATCAGGGAATGTGAAGTCATGCGTGGATGCGCAGTCACTGGGAAACCGGGAAGACGATTTTTACGTGTTGATCTGTAAGTCAGGAAACCTGCCTGCTGTTGGTACGGGGATTTTTTAATTCCGGATCACGAGTAATTGGTTGTACCATAATCCAGAAACTCTTAGCCCGGTGCAGGAGTTTTTTTGTGTAAAAAATACATAAAACTATCCACCGGACTTTTAGCCGTACTTTGTTATTCATTTTAATTTTCATGAAAACCACAAGTACAGGAGGAAACAAACATGAAAAACAAAACTGTAAAAGCACTGGCACTGGCTATGGCTGTAGCAACAGTCACAATGATGGGATCTGCAAGCATTTATGCTTCTGATGACACTGCAGAGGCAGCAACAGAGGAAACAGCAGATACAGAAGAAGACGCAGATGCTGCAGATACAGAAGAAGCATCTGATGATGACCAGAAAGCAGCGGATGAAGTTGCAGCACTGATCGACAAGATCTACGTTCAGGAAAGAAACGACACAACTGACGAAGACTGCAAAGCTGCAAAAGAAGCATGGGACAAACTGACAGATGCTCAGAAAGCACTGGTTGAAGGCGAAGAAGCTGATCCAGATTATTTTGGACGAGACACAGGTGATGCATCCAAGGATGATCCTCGTAACCAGGATGAAATCGGAGAAAATGAACTTCTTGTTGTAAGCTTTGGTACATCTTTCAACGACAGCCGTGCTGAGGATATCAAAGGAATTGAAGATAAACTTCAGGAAGCATATCCGGACTGGTCTGTAAGACGTGCATTTACAGCACAGATTATCATCAACCATGTAGAAGCAAGAGACGATGAAGTAATCGACAATATGGATCAGGCTCTTGACCGCGCAGTTGCAAACGGTGTTAAGAATCTTGTTGTTCAGCCTACACATCTGATGCATGGTGCTGAGTACGATGAGATGGTAGAAGCGCTCGACAGTTACAAAGATAAATTCGAATCTGTAGCAATCGCAGAGCCAATGCTTGGTGAAGTAGGCGATGATGCGACTGTTATCAACGATGACAAGAAAGCAGTTGCACAGGCTATCACAGATGAAGCCTGCAAGATCGCAGGATATGACAGCATGGAAGCTGCTGCAGAAGACGGAACAGCATTCGTATTCATGGGACATGGTACTTCACATACAGCAAATGTAACATACGACCAGATGCAGACACAGATGGAAGACCTTGGATTCACAAACGCTTTCATCGGTACTGTAGAAGGTGAGCCGGAAGATACAGAATGCCAGGCTGTTATCGAAAAAGTAAAAGAAGCAGGATTCAAAAAAGTAGTTCTTCGTCCGCTGATGGTTGTTGCCGGTGACCATGCAAACAACGATATGGCCGGTGATGATGACGATTCCTGGAAATCCCAGTTCGAAGCATCCGGTGCTTTTGACAGCATTGACTGCCAGATCGAAGGACTTGGAAGAATCGAAGCAGTAGAAGATCTGTATGTAGAGCATACAAAAGCTGCAATTGATTCCCTTGGAACAGATGCAGAAGCAACAACAGATGATGCTGACGCAGAAGCAACAGACGATACAGCAGCAGATGATGCAGCAGAAACAACAGAAGAAGCTGCAGAATAATAAAATAATACATAATTTGTATCTAAGATAACGGGGGCTGCCCGGGAGGATTCAGGTCCTTCCGGGCATTTCCTGTAAAACAGGAGGATTTTATATTATGAAACGTTCAGTGGCAATGATGGCATGTGTATTAAGTGGAGCACTTATGATTGGCAGTTACAGTCCGGTTTTTGCAGAAGGTGCGCAGGCAGTTTCCACAAAATCAGCAGCACAGGAAAGCAAAGAAACTGAAAATACACAGGAAAAAACAGAAGATGCAAAAACGGACATGGCATCAGAAGATGCCAAAGCAGACGACACCACAAAAGGTGATGTCCTGGAAGATGGTGTCTACACAGCAGAGTTTGATACCGACAGCTCCATGTTCCATGTAAATGAAGCAAACGACGGAAAAGGTGAGCTGACTGTCAAAGATGGAAAGATGACACTGCATGTAAGTCTGGCGTCCAAAAATATTGTAAATCTCTTTGTGGGAGTTTCAGAAGATGCGAAGAAAGACGGCGCAGAACTTCTTGAGCCAACAACAGATACAGTTACCTACAGTGATGGAATGACAGAAGAAGTTTATGGATTTGATATTCCGGTACCTGCTATTGACGAAGAGTTTGATCTTGCACTTATTGGCAAGAAGAATAAGTGGTATGATCATAAAGTAAAAGTTACAAATCCTCAGAAAGAGTCTGATGAAGTAGCGGAAAAAACAAAGGATGCGAAAGATACTTCAAAAAAGGCTTCAGAAAAATAGAATACAGAACATAAAAATAAAAGTTCTGTAAATATAATGTGATAATAAAAGCTCCTGTGAGGCTTCGTAATAAAGCGAATCTCGCAGGAGCTTTTTGTATCATATTGTTATTAAAAACAATTGATATTATTTGATTTTAATTTTAATTTTAATAGTTGCTTTCTTGCCGGATCCGTCAGTTGCTTTTGCGGTAATCTTGACGGTGCCTTTTTTGCCTTTGACAGTTTTTACTTTACCGTTTTTGTCAACAGTGGCAAGTTTGGTGTTGCTGGATGACCATACAACAGTTTTGTTTGCCTTGCCGTTCTTGGTAGAAACTTTTGCTTTTAATTTTGTAGTTTTACCAGATTTAACAGTAGTTTTTCCGGAAAGTTTGATACTCTTTACAGAACCCTTCATGCAGGTAAGCGTGATCTTTGCAAATTTCTTACTTCCATCTTTGGCTGTAGCTGTGATAGTTACTTTTTTGCCACCTGCATTTTTCTTGAATGTAACCAGACCTTTTGCGTTAACAGTGGCAACTTTTTTGTTGCTGGAAGTCCATGTTACAGATTTGTCTGTAGCATTAGAAGGAGCAATGGAAGCTTTAAGCTTTACTTTCTTGCCTGCTGCAATGCGGCGGGAAGGAGCAGCCGTAAGTTTGATGTCTGTTACTTTGTAGACCGGATCAGAAACTGTAACAGTACATGTTGCTTTTACGTTTCCTGCTGTAGCAGTGATTTCTGTAGTACCAGCCTTTGCAGCAGTTACAGTACCGTCGGAAACAGTGGCAACGGCTTCGTTGCTGGATGACCATACAACTGTATCAGTTGTTTTAGCAGGTTCAACAGTAGCTGTTAATGTAAAGGACTCACCGGTAATCAGATTCTGGCTGGATGCATTCAGTGTGATTGAAGTAGCCGGAACTGAAACAGGTGTAATGGTAAGGGTACCATTTGTTTTGTTTACATTGAATACACGTTCATACCAGGAATCATTCTTTACAGAATGGAAAGAAAAGATCACTTCTTTTTCGAGGTAGTCAACAGTAGCTTCACCGCCCATTGCGTTGGCTTTTACAGTGAGATCTGCTTTCTGGTCTGTGATGTCAGTTGTTGTTTCAGCAGCGGCCGCATCTACAGCAGAGCCGATAAATACTTTATCGAAGCTGGTACTTCCCATGGTGAGGTGAAGAATCTCCTTATAATTATTAGAGTTAGGTCCACCAATTGTCTCAAGGGAAGCGGTGTCAACTTTGAACATTTTAACATTATTGGTGACAGTCAGATTTTTTGTATGATCATAATCACCGGTAACTAAAGTAGCTGCGTTCTGGTCAATTACAGCCTGGCGAGGATAGAAAGCTCTTTCCAGAGAGTTCTTACCCTGCTCATATTTGGTAAGGTAGCTGTGGGAGATAGCTACGATCGGGACGAAGGTTTCACCTTCAGCAACAGGAATGGTAAACTGCCATTTTCCGCTGGAATTATCGCCTGCAATCCATTTGTCTCTGTTATCCCCATTTGTAACAGCTTCTTCATAAGTACCCTTGTACAGATAATGATAACCAGTTCCATGAAGAGTAACGATGAGTTTGTCATTATCGAGAACTGCATCTGTAACATTAAACATGCCTGTCTTATTTGTAACGGTAAGAGAAACTGCTTTTTTTCTTAAAGCTTTAACCGCGTCAGTGAGAGCGGTGACAAGGGTATCAACGTCAGACTGCTGGATTGCTTTGTATTTTCCTTTGAGCGCATTGGCAGCATCGGTAACTGCCTTTGCTGTCTCATCTGTGTAAATTGAGAGATCTTCCGGAACGGAAGCCAGAGCGGCATCAGCAGCAGTATAGTTAAGAGCTGCCTGTTTGTTCATGCCGGAAGCGTCAACAGCAGGTTCAGTTGTATCTGCCATAGAGGAAGTATCAAAAGTAATTGTCTGAACATTACTCCATGCAGCACCTTTGTTTACGTTTCTTGTATAGCTGAAACTTGCATATACAGGCTCCGTCAGGTTTGCAACCGGGATAGTGTAATAATAGTCTGTATCAGCAATATACCAGTCAACTCTGTGCTGAGTGGCAGCGGTGACATCCCTGGTGAGTGCCATGTAGTTTCTGTTTTTATTTTTCTGATGCATTTTTACCAGGTAAGTGCCGTCGTCCTGTTTGGTGATGATGGCATTTTCCATGGCATACATGCCGGATACGTCTCCGGAACTGTTGACAACAGTAACATCAATAGAGTGAGTCTTTGCTTCTTCGTCAGCCTGTACAGATACTTCATCTGCTGCAGTGAATGCGTCTACTTCATCACCGGCACTGAATACATCTGTATCTGATTCTGAATACTCAGCAGAATCAGAGTTGTCAATTAAAATGGAATCATCGGCTGTATCAGCCTCGGTCACGTCATCAGAATCTTCTATGGAAATAGAGTCATCTGAGAAATCAGAACCCGCATCTTCTGATGTAACCTCAGTTTCTTCAACTGTTGCAAAATCCAGATCTTCCGCAAAAACGGATGTTGCAGATACAATTGGAGAAGCTGCCACGGACGCACTGAGAAGCAGCGCCAAAATAGCTTTTCTTCTTTGCTTCATAATAGTCTCCTTATGTAATTAAATAAATTCGGACACATTTACATGTGTCTGTTGCGGCTGGAATGCTCCGCGTATACATCCCATAAAATTATAATAACATTTATTAGTAAAATTGACAAATATTAATCAAAAAATCAGCGGCTTTTTCGGTGCATTTCAGCACATTTTATGAACAGCTTTCTTATATAAATGTAAATCGGGTTCAGACTCTTGCACCTTATCGGAGATATTGTTATAATAAAGTAGAATATAGGAACTCCAGTGCTGCCGCAGGCGGATAATAGGGAATCAGGTGTAAGTCCTGAACGATCCGGTCACTGTAAACATAAGAGGTGTTCATAAGAGCCATTGCGTGAAATAGGCGTGAGAAGGAATGGGCATGTGATACTGTGTAAGTCAGGAAACCTGCTGGAGGGATGATGAACAGCTTCCGAAGAAAGCAGATCGCATCAATGCAAGTGTAACAAATCCACGAAAGATCAGAATGCTATTGAGCTTAAAGTGGAAGTGTACACTTTATTTGTATGAAAAAGTCTGCCTGTTCTGTACGGAAAGCAGGCTTTATTTTTATCCTATAAAAGTTAAACATTCATAAAAACAGCACTTCAAATAAAAAGGAGAGGTAAGCATGCAGGCAAAAAAGGCGCTTGCTGTACTTCTTGCACTGAGTATGACGACGGCACCACAGGCTGTGGTTTCGGCATCAGCAGAGAATGCGACAGTACAGGAAAACAGTGATGTTGCACCGGAAAAAGAAAACAGCGAAGATGCAGGTGAAGAATCTGGCTCAGATGCAAATGAAGAACCAGATGAAGCAACGACAGAAGAAACAGAGCAGAACGCTGATACAGATCCTGTGAACGAAGAATTTCTGCAGATCACGGAGAAAAGGGCTTTTCAGGAAGGCGAGTCTGTTCTGATTGAAATTGTATCTGCAAATACAGCATATAACAGGCTTTATATTGGAAACAGATCAGATGAGGATAAAACACCTGTGATCGAAGGTTCAATGGACGAAGAGGGCAGATATCATTATCTGTTTTATATTGATCCGCAGTATCTGGGAGAAAAGGCAGGATATGTTCCAGGTAACACTGCAGATAACAGCTGGTATACAGAGGAAGATCTTTATTTCATGCTTCCGTCTGAGGCAGAACCTGCACAGGAGACAGTGGATGATAATAATTCAGAAAATATGCAGGAGCCGCAGGAAACAGAAGAAAATATTCCGGCAGATAATTCCGGCGAGGGAACTATTTCAAAGAGCGGTGCAGATGAGATGTCAGATTCGCTCTGGAAGATCGGATCACTGGAAGGAAATACTGCAGAAGAAACACAGGATACGGACGAAGATTCTTATCGCATAGAAAGTCTGGAAGAAGACAGTGAGAATACAGAACAGGATACACAGGATGTAATATCTGTTTTTGCACTTGCTGATGGTACATATACAGCAGATGGATTTTCCTTTGAAGGCGGCACAGGGAAAACGCAGATCACTTGTGAAGGTATCACTGTAAAGGAGGGTAAGACATACGCAACCATCAAGTTCAGCAGTGAGAAATTTACCAGAGTAGTAGTTGACAGTCAGGAATATCTGCCGACGAGCAATGAGGGAGGATCTTATTTTGAGATTCCGGTTGCCTTGAACACAGATATGGTCATTACTGCAACGACAATAGCTATGACAGAACCCCATGACATTGATTATACGATCCATATTACAAAAAACGATACAGGGTCTTCAGATAAGCCATCCGGCGATGAGGTAAAGGATGGAACTTATATCGGAAATGTAGAACATACATATGGAACAAAGACGATGTTTAAGATCATAGCCTGCAAACTTGTTGCCCAAAGCGGTAAAGTCACGGCTACGATCACGCTGAGCAGTGATGGATATGACAGGCTGTTCCTGGGAAGCAAAGAAGATGCACTTAAGGCAGATGACAGCAATCTGATCTCCTACAAAGTTGACGGAAATGGTAAATATACTTATACATTTTCACTCCCGGGTCTGAATCAGGAAGTAAAACTGGCAGCACGTTCCCATCGTTATTATGAAGCCGGAGACAAAGAAAAAATGTGGTATGACCATACCCTGAAATTTACAGTAGATACCAGTGGTTCCGAGACTGGCGGGGATGGTTCAAAGAGTGATAATTCCGGCAGCAATAACTCCGGTGGAAATAATTCCAACGGAAGCAATTCTAATGGAAATAACAGCTCTAACGGAAGTAACACAGGCGGAAACAATTCCAGTGGAAGTAACAGTTCTAATGGAAGTAATTCCAATGGAAGCAGTTCGAACGGAAGCAGTACCGGCGGAGGAAGCTCCAGTGGAAGCAGCACCGGCGGAAGCAGTTCATCCGGCAGCCAGTATCAGTCCAAAACAGACGGTAAGACCAGTCAGGTGGATTCTTCGGCGGGAAGCTTAAAAGATGGTGAATATGGTTCAGATGCCTTTTCGTTTTCATGGTCAGGCGGAACCGGTACACACGGGCTGAATATCACCTGCGATAAGATCAGTGTAGAGAACGGACAGGCATGGGCTTATGTAACTTTTAACAGTGGCAAGTGGATTTATCTTAAAGCCAGTGGAAGCCAGTATGATCCGGTAGAGCAGGGAAGTGATTATACAACTTTCAAGATTCCGGTTCAGCTGAATGCCAACAATAAGGTAGTTGGCTGTACTACGGCTATGTCAAAACCATACGAAATCGAATATACATTGTATTTTGGTATGGATATTTCAGACAGCAGCAAGAGTTCATCAGGAAGCAGTGTCTCTGCAAAAGCAGCCGGAAGCGCAAAGAAGGTAGCTGCGGGCGAAGAGGCCGAAACAGATGCAGGTATTGTTTACAAAGATGATGCAGCACCAAAGATCACGGGGCTGGAATATATGAGCTCACTGAAACTGGAACATTCAAAAATGTTCAAAATTCATTATTACAGCAATGATATGACAGTACTTGAAATTTCATTAAATGATGAGTTTGGCAAAGAAAGTGTGGATCTTACACAGAATAATGCAGCACAGACTACATCGGACAGTGAGAATGGTGATTCTGCAAAATCATCTGAAGAGACAACTTCTTCCAAATCCTCCGGTACAGATGGAGAAGAAGCAGCATCCGAACAGGATTATGCAAAACTCTACAAACAGGATGCTATCCGTTATCTGCTGGTTCCGGAAGACAAGACGGATCAGATTCCGGCAGGAATTGACAAATCAATCATCGTCATTCAGCTTCCGATGGACAAAACATACGTGGCATCTGATGTGGCGCTGGAAATGATCAATAAGATCGGTGCGGATAAAAACGTTTCAGCGGTGTCAGTAACAGAAGAGGAATGCAAAATTGATAAAATAAAAGAATCCATAAAAAATGGTGATATCATTTCTGCGGGAACTTATGATAAGGCTGACCTGAAAGATCTTGTGAAGAATAAATGTAAGCTTGCGATCGTGCCGTCTGATATTCTGAAAGATAAATCGGAAGAGGAGCAGGGTGATACAAAATATCCGGCTATGACAGCTCTTGCAGAAAAATTTGCAATCCTCAAGATTCCTATGATACTTGACCGTTCAAAAGATGAAAAAGATGTACTTGCGAAATACGAATGGAGCAAGGTATATGGTGCGCTGTTCGGATGCGAGAAAGAAGCTTCCAAACTTTATGAATCTGCTGCAGGTGCACATAGCAGCGATTCGAAAGAAAGTACAGATACTCAGGAAAGTACAGACACAAAAGAAAACACAGATACAGAATAAAACACGGGCGGTCTTCGGATCGCCCCTTATACAAAATCGGAGGATGAGATAAGAAAATGAAAGAAAGAAGTATAAGAACTCTGTGGTTATCATTGTTGATGGTATGCTTTTTTGTAGCAGGCATTTTCAGCATTTCCATGAATGTAAAGGCCGCAGACACGGATTCTTCTGCACCGGAAATTCCGGGACTGACATTTGAATCGGAAATGCAGAACGATTTTGCAGAATGTTTCCATATATATTATTACAATGATGATTACACTCTGATCGATGTACCGGACAGCGGACAGTTCCTGCTTGTGCCGGAGGGAAAAACAGCACCGGACGGTCTGGACAGTGATATCGTAGTGCTTCAGAAACCGCTGGATAATATTTATCTGGCAGCAACTTCGGCTATGTCATTGTTTTCTTCGCTGGATGCACTGGACAATATCAAATTTTCTTCCCTTCAGGAGTCTGGCTGGTATGTAGAGGCGGCAAAACAGGCCATGGAAGATGGAAGCATTGTTTTTGCCGGCAAGTACAGTGAACCGGATTACGAGCTGCTTGTAAATTCCGGCTGTAATCTGGCAATCGAATCAACCATGATCCTGCATACTCCGAAAGTTCAGGAAATGATCGAACAGATGGGAATTCCTGTTTTTACAGATCGTTCCAGCTATGAAAATCATCCTCTTGGAAGAACGGAGTGGATCAAAGTTTATGCGGAGATGGTTGATAAGAGGGATGAAGCAAAGGCATTTTTTGATGAACAGGCGAAAGTTATTTCAGATCTGAAAGATTTCAAAAATACCGAAAAAACCGTTGCATTCTTTTATATCAGCAGTGATGGTTCTGTAGTAGTAAGAAAACCGACAGATTATGTTCCCAAAATGATTGAAATCGCCGGTGGACGTTATGTGCCGACACAGGTTGATTCCGAAGAAGAAACAAAACGTTCTTCTGTGCCGATGACGATGGAAGAATTTTATACTCAGGCAATTGATGCGGATTATCTGGTATACAATGGAACCATTGATGACCCGATCAACAGCGTGGACGAGCTCCTGCAGAAAAGTGAACTTTTTGCTGACTTTAAGGCAGTCAAAGAGGGAAACGTCTGGTGCGCAGGTAAATATCTTTATCAGGCAACGGATATAGTAGGAAATATGATCACGGATCTTCATCTGATGCTTACAGACGGGGATGAAAGCCAGATGACATTTATAACAAAAATCAACTAATTATAGGAGCGGTCATGATGAAATCACAAACAGACGGAAGCACCGGAAGCTTCCATATGGAAAATTTCCGGCGGCGTTCGCGTTATGCAGTAGTATTTGCAGTAATGGCAGCAGCACTTTTTGCAATTCTGATTCTGAATATCAACACAGGTACTACAAATATTCCGGTTTCCCGTATTTTGAAGATTATTTTTCTGAGGGAAGGAGCACAGACAGAATACAACATTATATGGAAGATTCGAATGCCACGTCTTTTGATGGCGGCGATTCTGGGCGGTGCGCTTTCTCTTTCGGGTTTTCTGCTTCAGACCTTTTTTGAGAATCCCATTGCAGGCCCTTATCTTTTGGGAATCTCATCCGGAGCGAAGATGGTAGTTGCGCTGGCAATGATCTATTTCCTTGAAAAATTTAACAAAGTATCTTCTTATACACTGGTAATCGCAGCTTTTATCGGTTCACTTATTGCAACCGGATTTATTCTTCTGGTATCCAGACAGATTAAGCATATGGCAACACTGTTGATTGCAGGTACCATGATCGGGTATATATGCTCTGCGATTACGGATTTTATGATTACTTTTGCAGAAGACTCTGATATTGTAAACCTTCATGGATGGTCACAGGGAAGTTTCTCCGGTATGAGCTGGAGTAATGTAAAAATATCAGCACTGATCATTGCAGTGGCGGTTATACTAACCTTTATGCTTTCAAAACCAATTGGGGCTTATCAGCTGGGAGAAGCCTATGCGCAGAGCATGGGCGTAAACATAAGAGTATTCAGAGTAACGCTGATTCTTTTGTCAAGTGTGTTGTCTGCGACGGTAACTGCATTTGCAGGACCGATTTCTTTCGTAGGTATTGCAGTCCCGCATCTGGTAAAACAGGCACTGAATACATCCAGACCACTTGTTGTTATACCGGGGACATTCCTGGGAGGTGCTGTTTTTTGTATGCTGAGTGACCTGATTGCGAGAACTGCTTTTGCACCGCTGGAACTGAATATCAGTACTGTGACATCAATCTTTGGTGCGCCGGTAGTTATTGCAATGATGTTGAAACGCCAGAAAGGAAAACAATGATATGACAGATCAATATATAAATATGGATAATCTGGCAGTCGGCTACAATGGGAAAGCACTGATTCATGATATCTGTATCGGAATTGAAAAAGGAGAAATTGTGACGCTGATCGGCCCCAATGGTGCAGGCAAGTCCACAATTCTGAAAAGTATCACACGTCAGTTAAAGCTTATTTCTGGAAATGTGACAATTGCAGAGGAAAATCTGACAAAACTTTCGTTCCGAGATTTGTCTACTAAAATGGCGGTTGTTCTGACTGACCGTATGAAGCCGGAACTTATGACCTGTCATGACATTGTTGCGACAGGACGCTATCCATATACCGGAAAATTGGGAATCTTAAGCAGAGAAGACGAACAAAAGGTTGACGAAGCTATGGAAGCGGTTCATGCGCAGGAACTTGGAGAACGAGATTTTAATGCGATCAGTGACGGACAGCGTCAGAGGGTTCTTCTGGCAAGAGCAATTTGTCAGGAACCGGAGATTATTGTTCTGGATGAGCCGACATCTTTTCTGGATGTACGTTATAAACTGGAATTACTCTCAATTCTCAGGAATATGGCGAAGAAAAAAGGAATTACGGTAATTATGTCTCTTCATGAGATTGATCTGGCTGAAAAAGTAGCAGATAAAATTATCTGCGTCAAAGGCGACAGGATTGCTCATTGCGGCAAACCGGAAACTATTTTTCAGGAGGAGACGATCAGAGAGCTGTATGGAATAGATAATGGGTATTTTGACCCGGTCTTCGGTAGTCTGGAACTTCCGAGACCAGAGGGAGAACCAAAAGTGTTTGTGATATCTTCCGGGGGAAGCGGAATACCGGTTTACAGGAGGCTGCAGCGTAAGAATATACCTTTTGCGGCAGGGGTTTTGTACCCGAATGACATTGATTATCAGCTTGCACGACTTCTGGCAGTACAGACAGTAACTGAAAAGCCTTTTGAGAAAATAAGCGACCAGACATTTGAAGAGGCTGTGAAATTGATGGATTCCTGCGAAAGTGTTATCAATGCAGGTATAATTATAGGAAGTGCAAATAACAGAATTGTGGAACTTCTTGAAAAAGCGCAGCAGGAGGGAAAATTAAAGTCCCTTTGATTCAAAACTTGTCAGGATTGCATCAATCGTCCGGTGCAGAT
>OLRJ01001706.1_pt1 | contig 18136 bp, 16 predicted proteins | sample 1672741 | NCBI WGS metagenome assembly OLRJ01 (sample SAMEA3136719, study PRJEB25190) | human gut metagenome | biome: human gut; feature: human-associated habitat; material: faeces | place: Austria | collected 2013
GTAGATCGTCCGGTCGGGCGTGTAAAGCAGCGAGCCGGCAGCCTCGGCGTCGCGCAGGAGGGCGTCGATCATCTGGTCGTTCGCGGTGCTCATGGCATCACCTCGCTGCCGGGTCGTCGGTGGAGTTGCCGCATTGTGACGCATGCGGCGGCGCCGGTGGTGCGCTTTTTGCGAGATTCGGCGGGCGGCGCGGGCGGGGAGGCTCGGGCGGCGGGTGCTTCTTTTCGGCAAGGCGTGCATCGAGCGACGGTTTTCGGCGCCTGAGGGCGCGATTGTGTCGCAGGATGCACGCTTTGTCGCGTCGACGCGCTGCTTCGCGCGGATCCGCAAAGAAGTGCGACTGGCAAGAAGTTCGGCGAACGGCGTCGCTTTCGGCGGTAGCGCCGACTGGTGGGGGCGCTTCTTGCCAGCAAAGCGTGCATCGAGCGACGGATCTGACCGCCGGAAGGCGCGGTTGTGTCGCTGGCTGCACGCTTTGTCGCGTGGAAAGAAGTGCGCCGCCGCGCAAGCGCCGCCGCGCGACACAAAAAACGGCGCCCCGCCTCGCGTAAGGACAGGACGCCGCGCGTGCTCGGGCGATCGCAGACTGGCAGCTCGCGGAGCTACTCGGACTTGGGCAGCTCGCTGCCGCAGTGGCAGCACTTTGTCGCGCCGGGGTTGACCTCCTCGAGGCAGAACGGGCAGACAGGCGCGGGGGCCGGCTCCTCCTCGGGCTGCTTGTGGGCGAGCTTATTGCCGAGGTCCTGGGCCTTGTTCAGCGCCTTGACCATGGCGAACACGATGGCGGCCACGATGAGGAAGTTGATGACGGCGCTGATGAACGCGCCGATGTCGATCTCGGTGCCGGGGACGACGAGGCCGGAGACCTCGCCCACGTTGCCGCCGCAGATGGCCTTGATCAGCGGGTTGATGATGCTGTCGGTGAGGGACGTGACGATCGCGGTGAACGCGCCGCCGATGATGACGCCGATGGCCATGTCCATGACGTTGCCGCGGTTGATGAACTCCTGGAACTCCTTGAGCAGCTTCTTCATTGGGACCCCTTCTATCCGGTGCTGCAAGAACGACTTAGACTAACGCACATCTTGTGACGTTTGGCATTCGGACATGACCGATGCGTGACGAGGCGTCAGCGCGAGCGGGGGGTGGTTATTCGGAAGGCAGGAAAGAGGCCTAGACAGTCTGTCGATGCGCCCTTACTGTTTGCCAAACTTTTTTCGATTAAGCTGCTTCATGAACGACTGCATGAAACTACGCTTGTTGCCAAAGAATCGCTCATGCGTTTTCGTTGGTTTACCGGCGTCGTAGTCTTCGGAGACTCGAACGATTGTGCAGATGTAGTCTGCTACTTGGAGCAGGCGCCGAGCCCCAGGATCGGCGTTGCGGTAATCCGCGACATTTTTGGCCAGGACAAAGTCCAAAGCGTCGTGGAGGGCTACACTCACCGCGCCCTGACCGTTGTCGTAGTAGACGGCAATGGTGGCGAACTCCTGGAAGAAGCCAAGGTGTTCAAAGATGAGTGACGCGAGGTCTCGCCTGATTCTGGCCTCGAGCTCGGCCCTATTATGGACGTTGCCGGAGTCATATCGCAAAACGAAGAAGGAGAAGGGCAGCTCGCGGACTAGCCGTGCGAACTGAGTAAGCAGCCGCTTCCTATCACCAGGGGACACGGCGCGATAGCCTTCATTTCCGTGCAGAAGGTCCTTCCCGTGGAACGGCACGTCAGGGAGATTGGCGGCAGCTAAACGTCCTTCGTAGCGCTCTAGGGGTGTCGAAATATCTTCAGAGTGATCGTGAAGAACAACCGTGACAATATAGCGACCTTCCGAGAGGTCTTGGTTGCCCGACTCGTCGATATGCAGGTTCAAGCGGTTCGCCACACTATCCCCCCCCGAAAATCGATATGAAAAAGGCGAGGTACGAACCTCGCCAGTCTGACACCTACAAGGCATTGCGCCTTTTCGGTAAGCAAAGTATCGCATCAAATGAGCTGTAAAAACAAGATATTCCATAAAAGATGCGCCACACGGGACCGCCGTGCCGCCAAGTGGCAAGAAGGACCTGCCCGCGCAAAGCCGTGACCTGCCATTTCATGCCCATGCCACGCGGCTAACAGCGCGCGTACGCGCGGCCCGTATTGTAGGTGCAATCGAGGCGCGCGCATGCGGTGCCGCGCAGAAAAGAGGATCACCATGGGCTTGAGCTCACTGAAGAGCAATCTCAGCTACTACAACAACCAGGTCGCGTTCTGGCAGAACAACGCGAGCCTGCACAGCGAGCAGATCAGCGGCTACGACGCCGACATCGCCGACCGCAACGACCAGCTGCGCAAGGTCCGCTGCGGGCAGGGCGCGCCGGCGGTCGCCGATGCCGTGCCCGCCGTGCAGACGCTCATCGACCGTCTGCAGGACGAAATCAGCGACCTTTGCGCCTGGTGAGACAGTGCCATCGCGGAGCGCGACTTTTCGAACGAGCGCGCGGAGATGTACCGCAGGTACGCGGAGAGCACACTGGCGGCCATTGGCAACTGTCGGGAGGCTTAGCCGGCGCCGTCGGCACGCGGATAGAAATGCCGCCCGGCAAGAAGGGCGCCGAAGCGCCCGCCCGCCATTCGCCCGTCCGATAACCAGCGCTCGCCCATACGTATCGTCGTCGACCCGCGCGGCCAGGGCCTCTCGACAAAGACGGTCCACGGCAACGACTACGTGACCCACGGCTCCGACGTGCAGAAGCTCATCGACGGGCTGGGGCTCCAGAACGTCACGCTCGTGGGTTGGTCGACCGGCAACCTCGAGGTGTGGAGTTATCTGGAGCAGGCGGGCTACGATAAGGTCGCCGGCGCGGTGACCATCGACATGAGCCCGCTGCCGCTCTCGGAGGACCCCGCGTGGCGGACCGAGGGCACGTCGGCCGAGCTCTCGGAGGTGGCCACGCGCGTGCTCACGCACCCCGAGAGCGCCGAGGCGTTCTGGGACGATTGCCTCACGCAGGTGATGATGCAGCGCGAGCTTTCGGCCGACGAGTACGAGTACCTCATGGACATGGGCCGCCGCACGCCGTATTGGATTGCGCGCCAGCTGTTCTGCGATGCGGTCTTCAGCAACTACCTGGACGTGGCAAAGACCGCCGCGAAGACCGTGCCCACCCTCATGTACATCGCCGAGCACTGGGCCGACGTGGCCGAGCCGTTCTGCCGCGAGCAGTTCCCGGAGACCCCGACCTATGTGATGGGCGGCCACCTCATGGCCTATGAGTATCCCGAGACCTATGAGTATCCCGAGAAGTTCAATGCCCACCTCGAGGAGTTTCTCGCGAGCGAGGGCAAGTAGGCAAGAAGGGCAGGGGAGAGAAGCACTCTTTCTTCTGCTGGCGGCATGCGAGCCGTGCTGAACCGAATCGCGGCGGGCGATGGGCCCGCGGGGCAGCCGTAGAGTTTGGCGGCTGCTTTTTTGCTGCTCCGCCACTTACCCGCTAAAGCGCGCCGACGGTCCTCATTGGCGTACCCCCTCATATTGGGGTTGGGGCCCTGGGTTATAATCCATCTGGACGCATTTGTATTGCATTTCGAGCGATGGAAGCCAAAGATGCCCAAGACCTACAAAGAGCTCATCCAGAGCAACCCGGACGAGACCGAGATCAGGAGCTTTCTGGTGGACGGCGACCAGGTCTCCGTGACCCTGCGCATTCCCGACACGCTTCGCGACGCGGCGAAGGAGGAGGCGGCCCTGCGGGGCATGAGCTTCTCCGCCTTCGTGCGTACGTGCATGATCGAAGAGCTCGCGAAGAAGGGGGCATAAACCCATGCAGCCCGACTTCTTCGACAACAGGGCACGCATCGTCAAGGACGACCTCGTTGCCAACGTAGCCGCCGGCGACCGCGTGGCGATAGCCGCGTCGGTTTTCTCCATGTACGCCTACCAGGAACTCGCCGAGCAGCTCGAGGGCATCGACGAGCTGCGCTTCATCTTCACTTCGCAGGCGTTCACCAATCAGCGCCCCGCGCGCGAGAAGCGCGAGTTCTACATCCCGCGCCTTTCCCGCGAGCAGGGCCTTTGCGGCACCGACTTCGAGATCAAGCTGCGCAACGAGCTCACGCAGAAGGCCGTCGCGACCGAATGCGCTGACTGGATCCGCCGCAAGGCGCGCTTCCGCTCCTTCGAGGGCGAGGGGCGCATGAGCGGCTTTCTGGACGTGGAAAAGAATGAAGACAACGTGGCCTACATGCCCTTCGACGGCTTCACCACGCGCAAGCTCGGCTGCGACAACTCCGCGGAAGCTCCTGACGTGACCATGCGCTTGGACGCCTCCCAGTCCCGTGCTCTGCTCAAGCAGTTCGATGACGCCTGGGGTTCGGGCGAGCTCCACGACGTCACCGACGCCGTCATCGACGGCATCACTGCCATGTACCAGGAAAACGCACCCGAGCTCATCTACTACATGGCGCTCTACCGCATATTCAGCGAGTTCTTGGACGACGTCTCCGAGGACGTGCTGCCCAACGAGGGGCTGGGCTTCCGTGAAAGCCTCATTTGGAACAAGCTCTTCGACTTCCAGAAGGACGCGGCGCTCGCCATCATCAACAAGCTCGAGACCTACAACGGCTGCATCCTGGCAGACTCCGTGGGCCTGGGCAAGACGTTCACCGCGCTCGCCGTGATCAAGTACTACGAGAGCCGCAACAAGGACGTGCTGGTGCTGTGTCCAAAGAAGCTGCGTGACAACTGGATTACCTACAACTCCAACGTGGTGAACAACCCCATCGCGGGCGACCGCCTACAATACGACGTCCTCTACCACACCGACCTCTCACGCGTGCGTGGCACGTCTGAGACGGGCCTGCCGCTCGACCGCCTGAACTGGGGAGCGTACGGCTTGGTGGTTATCGACGAGAGCCACAACTTCCGCAATGGCGGCGACTCGGCGTCGGAAGACAAGATGAACCGTTACCAGCTGCTTATGGAGAAGGTCATCAAGCAGGGCGTGAAGACCAAGGTGCTCATGCTCTCGGCCACGCCTGTGAATAATCGCTTCCGCGACCTGCGAAACCAGCTAGCCCTGGCGTATTGGGGCGACCCCACCGGATGGTCGGAGAAGCTGCATCTGGAGAATGACATCGAGACCGTGTTCCGCAACGCGCAGACCGTCTACTCCCGCTGGTCGAAGCTGCCGGCCGAGCAACGCACCACCGATGCCCTTACCGACATGCTCGACTTTGACTTCTTCGAGGTGCTCGACCAGGTGACCGTGGCACGCAGCCGCAAGCACATCCAGCGCTACTATGACATGAGCGCCATCGGACCCTTCCCGAAGCGCCTGCCGCCGATATCGAAGCGCCCCAAGCTCTCGACGCTGGCGAACGCGATCAACTACCGTGAGATTTACGAGGAGCTTGACTCGCTCGCACTTGCCGTTTACATGCCGAGCGCCTATGTGCAGCCCAGTAGGATGGCCAAGTACGCCCAGATGGGCGGTGGCGGCAATCTGACGCTGGGTGGCCGCGAGACCGGCGTTCGCCGCCTTATGACGACGAACCTGCTCAAGCGCCTGGAAAGCTCGGTGTGCTCGTTCCGGCTGACGCTCGAGCGCGTGCTCGCCGCTATGAACGCGGCGCTCAAGACGATCAACGACTACCGCAGCGGCCTCGCCTCGAGCGCCAGCGTGACCGATGGCGGGCTTCCTGGCGGTTTCGACCTGGACCCTGACGACGAGGGCGGCTTCGAGGTGGGTGGCGCCACGAAGATCCTCGTCGAGGACATGGACTGGATGAGCTGGGAGCGCGACATCGAGGCAGATGTCGACGTCATCGAGATCCTGATTTCGATGGTGCGTGACATCGACCCTGCCCACGATGCCAAGCTGATTGAGCTGTGCGAGCAAATCAGACAGAAGGTCGAAAACCCCATCAACCCGGGCAACCGTAAGGTGCTCGTGTTCACCGCGTTCTCCGACACGGCGGACTACCTCTACGAGAACGTGGCGGCCTTCGCCGCGCGCGAGCTCGGCCTCGAGTGCGCGAAGGTGACCGGCGACGGTTGCGCCTGCTCCATCGATGAGGTGCCCCCGCACATGCCTGAGGTTCTGGCGTGCTTCTCGCCTGTTTCCAAGGAGCGCGACGTCGTGGCGCCACAGCTCGCCAGATGCGACGTGGACATAGTGATCGCCACCGACTGCATCTCGGAGGGTCAGAACCTGCAGGACTGCGACTACCTGGTGAACTACGACATCCACTGGAACCCGGTGCGTATCGTGCAGCGCTTCGGCCGCGTGGACCGCATCGGCTCGAAGAACGCCAGCATCCAGCTGGTGAACTACTGGCCCGACGTGGAGCTCGACGAGTACATCAAGCTCAAGGCGCGCGTCGAGGAGCGCATGCGCATCACCGTGATGACGTCCACCGGCGACGACGACTACATCAACGCCGACGAGACGGGAGACTTGGAGTACCGCCGCCAACAGCTCGAGCAGATGCGCGACGAGGTCGTGGATTTGGAGGACGTCTCGGGCGGCGTGTCCATCACCGATCTGGGACTCAACGAGTTCCGCATGGACTTGGTGGGCTACTACCGCGACAACCCCGACATCGACCGGCTTCCGAGCGGTATCAACGCCGTGGTGGAGGGCGACGAGCCCGGCGTCGTCTTCGTGCTGCGCAACGTCAACAGCAGGATCGACCGCGACGGCGCGAACCACCTGCACCCGTTCTACGTGGTTCGCATGGGGTCCGACGGCTCCGTGGTCCACGGGTACCTGGAGCCCAAGGTGGTGCTTGACGGCATGCGCCTTTTGTGCCGCGGCAAGTCCGAGCCTGATATGGCACTCTGCCGCGCTTACAACCGAGAGACCAAGAACGGCCGCGACATGCGCCGCGAGGCTGGACTTCTGCGCGACGCGGTCGCGTCAATCGTGGACTCCAAGGAGGAGTCCGACGTCGACAGCTTCTTCGCCGGCGGCACGACAGGCTTTTTAGAGAACGACATCGAGGGCCTCGATGACTTCGAACTCGTCTGCTTCTTGGTGGTGAGACCCAGATGCTAGGGCTTCCGAGTACGACCGAGGTGGGTCGCCGCATACCCAAGGAGGCCTTCTACAGCCGCCTGAAGGTGAGCGCCTACCTGCGCCAGTCCTTCATCGACGCCGTCGAGCGCTTCACCGTCGCCAACTCGATCAAGACCGCGACGACCGGCATCCCGGACGGCGCGGATGTCCATGAGGTGCTGATCGTCGAGGTCGCGCTCAAGTCACACAAGGTGCCGGAGGAGGTACTCGCCTGCGTGGCGCGCGCGAACCCGCACAAGCTGTTATTTGTCTGCACCCACGGTGACGAGGCCTGCCTCGCGGCGATGCCGGGCAAGCTCGTCGTTGGCGAGTGGCGCGACGCGGAGGGGCTTACCCTCAGCCTGAATGCCGCTAACATGGACAAGGTGTGGGACTCGCTCGCCTCCCAGGTCGCCTTTGGCGACGTGGGTGCGCAGGGTGCCACGGTCGAGGAGCGCCTCGCCAAGGCGACCAAGCTCAAGGCGCTGCGCGAGGAGCGCGACAAGACCGAGGCGCGCTGCCGCAAGGAGCGCCAGTTCACCCGCAAAAACGAGCTGTTCCGCCAGATGCGGGCGCTCGAGAAGCAGATCGAAGAGATGGAGAGGGACGGTGCCTTCTGATGAAGCTATCGAACCAAGAGTTTGACGCGCTCCTTGCCAAGGGCGGGCTCGAGCTCGCGCAGCCGCCTTCCGAGAACTGTGAATACGACGAGAACGACTATCTCTTCACCCGCTGTACCACGTGTGGCGCCGAGGCGCACTACCGTCTCAGGTACATCTTCGACAAGAACGAGGAGGGCGAGAAGGTCTGCCGTGCGTGCCACTGGAGGCTTTGGTACGTAGAGTGCCGCGGGCGGAAGTGTCCCGGCGTCGACCTCGACTGGCTGACGGGCGCCGGCTCTGCCGGACCGCTCAAGGCTATGACGCTCCCCAACGCAAACAAGCTCGCCACCGCAAACGGCTTTGAGCTCATTGAGCTCCTCCCCGGAGAGCGCACGGGAGAGGACCTGATGGTCGTCCGCTGCAAGGCGTGCGGCGTCCAGAGCGTCGAGAGGCCCTGCGACGTCGCCTGCGGCTGCAGGTGCCACGGAGAAGCCAGGGGCGTCCCGGTGGGGCAGGAGCACAATGATGTCCCCCGAGAGGCAACGCCCGTCGCCTCGGACCGCTACCAGGACGGCACCGCGCGCTTCCTCGCGGACTCCAGCGCCCCCTGCGTAAGCTGGTGGGACGAGGAGGCAAACGGCGGTTGCATCCCGAGCGATCTCACCTGTCGCTCGCGCCAGACATACGCCTGGAAGTGCCCCGTGTGCGGGTATCGCTTCACAGCTCCCGTCTACCTTGTCCACTCAATGAGGCGCTGCCCCTATTGCACGGCACTCAAGGTCAGGGAGTTCAACATGGAGTGGGACGCCCTCGGTAACATGACGGCGCTCGACTTCCCGGAACTCCTCCTTGCCTGGGACGATACAAAGGACCCCGCAACCGTGCCCATCACCAGCGGGCGCCTAATCCACCTCGAGTGCCCGAAGGGCCATCATCCGTCGCAGACGCTCTACAGCTACCTCAAGAACGGATGCATGGTTTGCAGGGGCCTTGCCACAAAGGCCCGCCCGGACCAGAGCTACCTCGAAACCACGGATCCGGAGTTGGCGGCGGAGTGGGTGCGCCCCAGGGACGGCGGAAACTACAGCCCGAGCAACGTCAAGGACGGCAGCAAGAGGACCATCGTCTGGCATTGCAACGCCTGCGGCTACGAGTGGGAGGCGACCGTAAAGGAGAGACAGTACAGGAACTTCAACTGCTGCCCCTCTTGCGGCAAGGTCATGGGGTCGCTCGCCTGGAAATATCCCCAGCTCGCAGCGGAGTGGAGCCCCAACAACCCCATCAGCCCCTGGAACATCAAGCCCTTCAGTTCCCTGAGCTTCAAGCCAGAATGGGTGTGTAGCAAGAATCCCAATCACGTCTGGAAGATGACGACCACCCTTAGAATCAACAAGGGAAGAGGTTGCCCCTTCTGCGAGGAAGAATCCAAGAAGTAGCGAGGAAGAGAGACCATGGACAAGATTAGCCGGGAGACCCCCGACATCACGCAAGAGAGCATCGCCAAGATCGCCGCACTCTTCCCCGACACAGTGACCGAGGCCATGGACGCAGACGGCAACGTTACGCTCGCTGTCGACTTCGATGCCCTTCGCGACGACCTTTCTGACGTAATCGTCGACGGGGCGCGCGAGCGCTACCAGTTCACCTGGCCCGGCAAGCGCGAGGCCAAGCTCGAGGCGCGCCGCCCCACCAAGAAGACCATGCGCCCCTGCCCCGAGAAGTCCAAGGACTGGGACACCACCGAGAACCTCTACATCGAGGGCGATAACCTCGAGGCCCTCAAGATCATGCGCGAGACCTACGCCGGAAAGGTGAAGCTGATCTACATCGACCCGCCCTACAACACGGGTCACGACTTCGTCTACGACGACGACTTCTCCAAGACACGTGCGGAATACGACGCCGAGAGTGGCGACTACGACGAGGAGGGCGGCCGCCTGGTGGCCAATCCCGAGTCCAACGGCCGCTTCCACTCCGACTGGTGCTCGATGATGTACCCCAGGCTCATGCTGGCCAGGGACCTGATGAGTGATGACGGAGCGATCTTCATCTCGATTGATGACAACGAATCCAAGAACCTCCGCGCCATCTGCGATGAGGTGTTTGGTGCGGCCTGCTTCGTGGGCGATATTGCCTGGCAGAAGACCTACTCGCCGAGAAACGATTCGAAGGGCATCCCCGCGGAAGTCGAGCACATCCTTGCGTATTCAAAAAGTCCTGAGTGGGCTCCGGGTAGGCTTCCCAGAACCGTCGAGATGGACGAACGCTACTCGAGCCCCGATGGCGATCCTCGTCCCTGGAAGGCGGGGGATGCTTCAGCTCCCGGAGCCGCAACTCACCAAGGGATGGTATACGCCATTCAGCATCCACTCACAGGCGTAGCATGCTGTACCCGCCGAACGGCCGGTGCCGGCCGTTCGGCGGGTACAGCATGCTACGCCTAATGAGTGAATGGGCTGATTACAAATGGGTTGACATTCATGACGAAGAGCGTCGAGCCAGTATTTGCAATTTGCCGGTTAGTGAGATTCGCAAAGAAGTAAAAGCTCTCATGCTTGTGAACCCCGATGAAACTACTTATGCACGAGCCAGAGCAAGATATGAAGAAGGCAGCTGGCCGATTCTGTACTTTACGAGCGGCGGCAATGGTGGCATGGCATGTAAGCGCTATCTTGACGAGATGGACGGCAAGATGCCTACCAACCTGTGGCCCTACTCCGAAGTCGGCCATACAGACGAAGCCAAGAAGCAGCTCAAAGCTCTCTTCGAAGACTCCGTCCCCTTCGACACGCCTAAGCCCGTGCGCCTGCTTGATCGCATTCTGACCATTGCGAGCGACAAGGATTCCCTCGTTCTCGACTTCTTCTCCGGCTCCGCCACAACGGCGGAAGCGGTCATGCGCAAGAACGCCGAGGATGGCGGTAATCGTCGCTTCATCCTCGTCCAACTGCCCGAGGAGACCTCCGGCGGCTGGGGCAACCTATGCAACGTCGGCGAGGAGCGCATCCGCCGCGCAGGCGAGAAGATCAGGGCGGAGGTGGACAAGGCCAATGAGCAGCTGGAGCTTGGCTCCGTGCCCAAGCCCGTGCCCGACATCGGCTTCCGCGTGCTGCGCGTGGACGAATCCTGTCTGAAGGACGAGTACGCCACACCTGAGCAGTACGAGCAGGCCGAGCTCGACCTCTTCACCGACAACTCAGCTGAGGACGCCCTGCCGCTCGACCTGCTCTTCCAGGTCCTGCCCGCGTTCCGCATCGAGTACTCTGCGATGATCGTCGAGCGCGAAATCGGCGGTAAGGTGTGCTTCGACGTCAGCGACGGCCAGCTTATCGCATGCTTCGACGAGGCCGTCTCGACCGAGGCCCTCGAGGTGATCGCGCGAGAGAAGCCGATCTACGCTGTCTTTCGCGACTCCAGCTTCGCCAGCGACGCCGACGTGGCCAACCTCGACGAGCTCTTCAAGACGTTCAGTACAGAAACCATCCGCAAGGTCATCTAATGTTGAGCATTCTATCCAACCCAACCGTCGGCACTCTTCTTGGCGCGATTGTTGGTGCCCTCTCAAGCATCGCAACGACTCTACTCGCCAATAAATACGAATTGAAAAGTAGGCGTGAGGAGAGATATAGCATTCGCCTTGAAAAGCTCAGGCAAAGCCAGATAAATGAACTTGCAGCGCTTGAAAAGCACATAGCCTCATGGGGCCGACAGATGACCAGGTATCATTTGTCAATAATTATGAAACTAAGGCAAGAGTGCGAGGTCAAGACGCCCATTCTCGGTGATCCGGAGGCGGACGAATTGATGCGAGTGGAACAAGTGCGGATTATGCTACACAACGGCCTTATTTTAGATGAGCAGATACGAGGGGCTGTGCGAGATCTGACAAGCGATCTATGTCTCTCCAGCGATGTTGAAGAGCTAGAAAGCTATGTAAATTGCAAAACGCAAAAACTGGGATCGGTGCTTGAGTTGCTCGCGGCCCGGCACCGCAAACTTCTCCTCTTGGGGCTTTCCAAAAATGATGCGACGGTCTACGGAGGGACAATCTAAGATGCGCTTCAAGTTTAAAATCCAGCCCTACCAGACTGCCGCGGCCAAGGCCGTGACGGATGTCTTTGCTGGGCAGCCCAATAACGGGGCTGCGCCGTATCTGCGCGACCTTGGACGCGCACAGACCAAGGGCGGCATGGAGGCCATTGCCGGCTTTGAGGCCCAACTTCAGGCGAGTGAGGGCTACGCCAATGCGACCTTGGCTATTGGTCGCGAGGCACTTCTTAACAACATCCGCAAGGTACAGCGTGCAAACCGCCTGGAGGAGTCCGGTGCCCTCGCCAAGGGTCCCGCGCCCGTGAATCTCGACGTCGAGATGGAGACGGGCACGGGCAAGACCTACGTCTACACCAAGACCATGCTCGAGCTCAACCGCCTCTACGGCTGGACCAAGTTCATCGTGGTCGTGCCCTCCATCGCCATTCGCGAGGGCGTCTACAAGTCGCTGAAAAACACCGAGCAGCACTTCTTCGAGCAGTACGGCAAGGCGATTCGCTTCTTCATCTATGACAGCTCTCGCTTGGGTGAGGTCGATCGTTTCTCCTCCAGTTCAGACATCAACGTGATGATCATCAACATGCAGGCGTTCAACACCTCCATGAAGGAAGGCGGCCGCTCCAAGGAAGCCCGCATCATGTATTCTGAACGCGACGAGTTCGGCAGCCGGCGCCCCATCGACGTCATCGCCGCGAACAACCCCATCGTCATCCAGGATGAGCCGCAAAAGATGGGCGGCAAGGCCACGCAGGATGGTATCAAGCGCTTCCACCCCCTTGCCTGCCTCAACTACTCCGCCACGCATAAGGACCGTCACGACACGGTCTATGTCCTTGACGCCTTAGACGCCTACAACCAGAGGCTGGTCAAGCGCATTGAGGTCAAGGGCTTCGAACTTAAGAACATACGCGGCACAGACGGCTACCTTTACCTGCAGGACATCAAAGTGTCAAAGAACCGTCCGCCAGAGGCGGTGATCGAGTTCAAGCGGCTCGGTGCCTCGGGGTCGATTTTCAAGCGCGCTAAGGGTTTCTTTGAGCACGACGACGTCTATCCCGAGTCGGGCGAGCTCGAGGTGTATCGCGATGGCTTCACCGTTTCGGAAGTCGTGCCGGACAGCGATGCACAGCTGGGCTATGTAAAGTTCCTCAACGGCATCGAGCTTCGTCGCGGCGACGTTTACGGCGACTCATCGGAGTGCGACATCCGCCGCGTGCAGATCAGGGAGACCATCAAGAGCCACCTCGAGAAGGAAGAGGCTCTCTTTGCTCGCGGCATCAAGTGCCTCTCGCTCTTCTTTATCGATGAGGTCGCCAAGTACCGCGTCTACAACGAGGATGGTGAGGAGGGGCTTGGCGAGTACGGGCAAATCTTCGAGGAAGAGTACGTCCGCGCCGTCGACGAGTATGGCCGTGGTCAACAGAGTCTCGACGCGTCTCTGGACGCCGGCCTCGGTGAGGCGAGAAGGCGCTATCTCGAGTGGCTGCGTGGCATCGGAGTCGGCACCACGCACGCCGGGTACTTCTCTATAGACAAGAAGGGACACTCAGTCGACTCCAAGCTCAAGCGCGGCAGTGACGAATCCGATGATGAGAGCGCTTACGACCTCATCCTTAAAGATAAGGAGCGGCTGCTCTCGTTCGCGGAGCCGGTGCGGTTCATCTTTAGCCACTCGGCGCTGCGCGAGGGCTGGGACAACCCCAATGTGTTCCAGATCTGCACACTCAAGCATTCTGGGTCCGAGACCGGTAGGCGCCAGGAGGTCGGCCGCGGCCTGCGTCTGTGCGTCAATCAGGACGGCGAGCGCCAAGATCTGGAGGCGCTCGGCGAGGACGAGGTCCAGCGTGTAAACACGCTAACCGTTGTGGCGAGCGAGAGCTACGCCGATTTCACGCGGGCCCTCCAGTCCGATATCAGAAGCGCGCTTCGCGAGCGCCCGAAGGCGGTCAATGAGTGTTTCCTCACAGGGCTTCTTGTCCAGGGTGCCGAGGCCGAGCCGTATGCCCTTACCGGGCAGGATGCGCACGACATCGTTTTCGCGCTGACGGTAAATCGCCTCGTCGACCGTAGCGGTGCCCCTACGGACAAGTTCAGGGAGTCCGGGCTGGTGACACTCGCAGACGGGGATCTTCCCGAGCACCTCGAGCCCTTTGCCGACGACATCTGCGCTCTCGTCCGCAGCATTTATGACGCGCACGCCCTCGACAACTACACGGCGAACGGGCACGAAGGCAAGGTCCACAACAATCCGCTCAACCGCAATTTCATGAGGGCAGAGTTCCAGGAGCTTTGGAGCAAGATCAACTCCAAGCACTCCTATACCGTCGACTTCGACGACGAGGAGCTCAGGCGCAAGGCGATTGCGCGCATCGACTCCGAGCTCTTTGTGGCAAAGGCTTCTTATGTCATGACGACGGCAATTCAGCGCGCGAGCCAATCGAGAGAGAACCTTGAGCGCGGCGAGTCCTTTGGCAGTCAGACGAGGCGAGACTTCGAGGTGGGGGAGGATGTCTCGGGCGTGACTTACGACCTTTTGGGCGAGGTGGCCACCGCCGCCAAGATCACGCGCAGGAGTGCTGCTGCCATCCTCAAGGGGATCTCGCCTGTTAAGTTTAGGATGTTCCGCGACAACCCCGAGGAGTTCATCGCCAAGGTGGCCAAGTGCATCCTGGCCGAGAAGGCGACGATGGTGGTCGACCACATTACCTACCACAAGCTCGACGAGCGCTACGACTCCGATATCTTTGCCGAGAGAATGCCCGAAAGCATGAGTCGTGCAATCGAGACCTCGAAGTGCGTTCAGGACTATGTCTTTTGGGATTCCGAGGGGGAACGAGACTTTGCTCGGGATCTCGAGTCCGCCGAGGGCAAGGTCGCGGTCTATGCCAAGCTGCCGAGGACGTTCCAGATTCCCACCCCGGTGGGCAACTACGCACCCGACTGGGCCATCGCCTTCGAGCGAGGTAGCGTTCGCCACATTTTCTTTGTTGCCGAGACCAAGGGCAGCATGGATAGCCTGACGCTGCGTGATATCGAGCGCGGTAAGATCGCTTGCGCAAGAAGGCTCTTCAACGAGTTCTCGGGCGAGGACGTGCGCTATGACGTCGTCCACAGTTATCAGGACCTGCTGAACGTTATCCAGGGGACGGAGTAACCCCATGAAGCACTACGACCTTGGAAAAATCGAGAAAGTCGACCTCAAGTCAGTTTGGCCCCACGAGGCGCTGGACTTCACCAAGTGGCTCGCAGAGAAGGGCAGCTTGGAGTTGCTTAGCGAGGCTGTGGGGATGAATCTTGAGCTTCGCGAGGTCGAGTCTGCCGTCGGATCCTTCCGTGCGGACATCTATGCCGCGGACGCGGACACGGGCGCCAAGGTGATCATCGAGAACCAGCTTGAGGACACCAACCACGACCACCTGGGAAAGATCATCACCTACGCTGCGGGCAAGGGTGCCCAGGTGGTCATCTGGATTGTGCGCCGCGCCCGCGACGAGCACCGCCAGGCCATCGAGTGGCTCAATGCCCACACGGACGATGAGGCGGCCTTCTTCCTCGTCGAGATCGAGGTTTGGTCCATCGGCGACTCCCTCCCCGCGCCGCGCTTCAACGTTGTCGAACAGCCCAACGAGTGGGCGCGCGCCGTCAAGGCGAGCGAAGGTCTGTCCGACATCGACAAGATCAAGCTTGCCTATTGGACAAGGTATCGCGAGGTTGCCGAGGCGATGCCCGAGTTCATGAAGGAGTTCAGCCCTAGGAAGCCGTCGAAGGACCACTGGTCCACCTTGAGCTGCGGAAGTTCTGCCTATCACATGGCCCTTCTTATTGATACTCAGGCGGGGCGAACGGGCATCGAGTTCTACGTGCCCGATGACAAAGTGATTGGCCACAAGGCCATCGAGAACAAGGGTGTGTTCGAGCAGAGGCTTGGGCTCAAGGCCAAAGAGTTCGACGCGTCCAAGGCGTCGGGTATTCGGCTCTACAAGACTGGACGCTCGGTGAGGACGCAGCAGGACAAGTGGGATGACTTCATCAGGGAGCAGCTCGGCTGGGCGCTCGAGATGAAGAACGTCATTAGGGAGCTCGAGCTGTAGGGCAAACAGCTTTGGGAAATCTGGCGAAGCATTCATGTTGCGCTGCCTTTACGTAACCGGGCGCAGTTGTGACTGGATGCAAAAAACATTTGACTGCACCGAGTCCGCTCTGTACAGTTCACTTATAAGTGAACTGTACAGAGCGGACCACTATGGATTAGATCGAAAGGGGGCGACATGAGCGATGGCTATGAATTGGTTGAATATCAGCTCGATGAGCAACACAAGTTCTGGGAGCTGAAGAACTCTTCCCATGATCAGTCGGAGCTTCAAAAAGCCATTGCCAATCGTCGTCTGAGGGAATCCTGCAACAAGCTCTTTTTGCAGTTGGCCAAGATAATCGATTATGGAGTCGCTACATCATGTCGGACGGGAAAGCTCAGGTGCTTGGATCAGGAGACTGGGCTCTATGAGATAAAAGGTTTCGACGGGGTTGCCCGCGAGATGGCATACATAGTGTGCAGAGAACCGGCGCATGTAGTTCTTCTTTATCACTTTAGAGGCCATCAGGGCAGCGGGAATATACATAAGGAAATTAAATCTGCAAAGAAGCTGGCGTTAGAGGCTTCCGTGCAGCTTCAGCAATTGAATGCAGCTGAATGAGGGGGATTGCACTATGGAGACCGTAGACCTTTCTACGTTTATGGAAGAAACCAAGTCCGCGGAAACGATTGCATACGACCACGCCTTGGAACTCGCTTATCTTGCGGCGGATGAGATGCAACGGCAGGGGATAAAAAAGAAGGAACTCGCAGAGCGAATGGGCGTAACTCCCCAACGCTTATCCAACATGCTCAACACCCAATCAAATATGACCCTTAAGTCCATCGCGCAATTCGAGCTTGCCCTTGGAATTCGCATTGAATTCAACGCCTCTCCTTCGTTTGCTACGGAGATTCCTTATCGGTGTGAGTCCAGGACGCCCGGGGTTGACGTGTGGGCCGAGGATCGCGCTCTTCAGAATGATGTGGAGGAGAAGTGCGGGTCCGCTCAGCATCTGACGCTGATGGAAGGGGGTCTCGCGGCATGACGGAGATTACTATGATTGCGCCGATCCAGCTCGATGACCTGCTTCTGATAAAGTCCTCGTTCCAAATTGCGGATTCTCCCGCTTCGAAGATGACCCAAAAAATAGGGCTGGATTTTACGGTCAGGCAGCTCGAAAGCGATGGGGACGAGGGCCTGGTCTCCCTTAGCCTTACCGTCGATACCTCGCTTGTTGATCGCGAGAATGAAGACGAAGAGAAGCTGTCCGCAAGCGTCGAGGTGCTCGTGTCCGCTCATGCGTCGCTCTCTCCGGACATTTCCAAGGAACAGGCCGAGGAGTACTTGCTCTCCAATGCCCTCTCTATGGCGTATGGCCACGCAAAGACGTGCATCATGACTGTGACCGGGTTGTCGCCGGCGGGCCCGGTGATGATTCCCGCGATTCTTCCGCTTGATATTGCGCGCGATTACTTGCGGGGAAGGGCTGACGGCGTCGAAGAGTAAGGGATTGGTTGCGCCTGCGGCGTAGCTTACTGTGCCGGTTGCGGGGCTGTGCCCGTGGCCGGTTCTTCTTTGCCCATTTAGCCTGCCTGTTTGAACTGTTATCAGCAGTAGGTGTAGGCATAGCTGACTACAGGTCGACTTGGTTGGCTTCGGATCAATATTCGCCCTATGACGAGCCGGTTTGCCTCATGTACAAACACTTGTATGGTAAAATAGAACGGGCGTTCGGTGGTGCCTTCCGAGTCCTGCAGGCGGATTGGAGGGATTCCCGTGGATGAGCTGACTTCGCTTGTGCTTGCATTCGCTGTGCTTTACTTGGCGGCGACTCTGTATCGTTTGATCTCTAGGCGGTAGGCGCGGCGGGTGAGGCCCTTAAACGAGAATCAGCCACCCTGCCCGGTGGCTGATTCTTGGGCGTAGCCCGATTTGAAACTACCAAACAGGAGGGCTTAGCCTCCGTTCGTTACCGATTTTACCCGTTCATCGGGCCCGCGCGCAACGGGTGACTCATCGGGGGCAAGGGGCGCCTTTATGGGCCCCGAGCTCCCGAAACTATGCCGTTAAAGGAGGCGACCCTCGCCTTGGGAAGTCCTTGTTGTTCGGGCTCGGTTCGGTTGACGGGCCCTTACTTGTGAAGCCTTCACAACTGTGCGCCCCCGCCGTGTCTCGTTAACCGCACGCGACGAGCTCGGCATCGCGGATGCTGCCGGCGAGGACGGGCACCCCTACGTCGTGCGCGCGCAGGGCGTAGGTGAAGGCCCACGCCGCGTCGACCACGCGCGGGTCCTCGGCCTGGTTGACCACGACGACATCAGGGGCGATGCGGCCGGCTGCCGTCTCGGCGGCGATCGCGGCGGCCACGAGCTC
>OLRJ01001710.1_pt1 | contig 18117 bp, 21 predicted proteins | sample 1672741 | NCBI WGS metagenome assembly OLRJ01 (sample SAMEA3136719, study PRJEB25190) | human gut metagenome | biome: human gut; feature: human-associated habitat; material: faeces | place: Austria | collected 2013
AATGAAAATGATTAAAGTTTTGCGTATTATTGATAAAAATACACAAATTTCGACATTTCTGTCTTGACTTGAACGTATTATGAGAGTAAGATATCGATGATTAAAGTCTTTTTAAACCGTAAATTAACTATAAATGAATTCGTAGAGTTGTATACTCTACGAAATTCAAAAACAGAATAAGGATAGGAATGAGTATGGGAAGAAGACCCAGAGATCTAAGTGGACAGAAGTTTGGACTACTTACTGCCATGTATCCGACAGAACGCAGAGACCATAGAGGTTCTGTGTACTGGCATTGTGTCTGTGAATGTGGGAATGAGATTGATGTATCTGCTGGTGCATTGATGGATGGCAATAACAGAAGCTGTGGATGTCTGAAAGACAAGAACCAGAAGCAGATTGCACAGAGAAGACATCTTGTTGATGGAACCTGTGTGGAAGTTCTGGAGAAGAGAAAGAAACGAAGAGACAATGAAAGTGGTTTCCGAGGTGTCTTTTATCTGAAGAACAGCAACCGTTACCGTGTGGATATCGGATTCAAAGGGAAGCGGTATTATGTCGGACTCTTTGAAGATTATGACGAAGCAGTTCAGGCGCGTCTGGAAGCAGAAAATCTGATCCATAACAGTTTCATTAATATATGGAAGGAATGGAATCAGAAAGATCAGGAAGACCCCCAGTGGGGAAAAGAACATCCGCTTGTATTCAATGTTCGGAAAGTGAACGGAGAATTACAGGTAGAAGCAGGATGTCAGGAAATTAAGACTAGTTGAGATGGACAGAAATGATTTCCTGCAGTTTATCAGAATCAGATAAGCGGCAGGCAGGATTATACAGGAAGAAATCGTCGCGTCGCTGCGTTTCCAGTGTATATGGTCATAGGGAAAGAAGAGAGTCACAGAGAAGGAAATGATACGTTCCATGAATTCTCTGTGATATGGCGAAGCACACTTAAAATCAGGGAAAGTTGAGTGAATAAAGTTATGTGGTATGCAGTATGGGTACGAAGTGGACAGGAAGACAGAGTTCTGGAATTATGTAAGACATTCCGTCATTATCATCCGGATGCATACGAGGAATGCTTTATCCCAACGTATGAAAAATATAGAAAAGTAAAAGGCCAGCCAACAAAACAGCTGGCTCATTTATTGCCTGGATACCTCTTCTTTGTCAGTGACCATCCGCAGGAACTTCAGAAACTTCTGAAAAGAATTCCGGAGTTTGCAAAAACACTTGGTGATGATGATGGAGCAATTCCGCTGTATCAGGAGGAAGTAGAATTCCTTCAGAAATATACAGACGAAGAGAGGATTCTGAAGATGTCCGAAGGATATCTGGTTGGATCCGAGTTGGTTGTAACAGACGGACCTCTGAAAGATTATCAGGGGAAGGTCATGAAGATTGACCGGCATAAACGGACAGCAGTGCTGGAACTGGAGCTTTTGGGAAGAAAGACGAAGGTGACGGTGGGGCTGGAAGTTGTGAGGAAGGTTAATAAATAGAAACTTTCATCAGTAAATAGAAAGATATGATTTAAAAGAAATGTGAGGAAAAAAAGATGAATTATATTATTTTTGGTGGTTCAGGATTTATAGGAACTCATTTGATTCATTTATTAAAAGATGAATGTTTAAAACCGGGTGATAAAATATACGATTTGGATATTGTTATGCCTGGAGAAGAAGGTGTTGTACCTGGAATCGTAGAAAAAAATGAAGGCGTTGAATATATCAGATTAGATGTAAGACAAGCAATTGAGTTTGATTTTGAACCTACGAAGGATGATATTATTTTTAATCTTGCTGCGGTTCATCGTACACCGGGACATCCGGATCACGCATATTTTGAAACTAACATCAGAGGCGCGGAAAATGTAACAGCCTTTGCTGAAAAACATAATATTAAGAAAATACTATTTACAAGTTCTATTGCTCCTTATGGTGCTGCAGAAGAATTGAAAACAGAGAAAACATTACCGACACCGAACACACCTTACGGAATCAGTAAATTAGTAGCAGAAAAAATACATCAAATGTGGCAGGTAAAAGATGAGAAGAGGGAGCTGACAATTGTTCGTCCGGGAATCGTATACGGAAAAGGTGAACATGGAAATATGACCCGCTTATATAAAGGACAGAAAAAAAGATATTTCTTCTATGCCGGAAGAAAGGATACAGTAAAAGCTAGCATTTATGTGAAAGAATTGGTCAGATTCTTTAAATACAGGATGATTGATAATGATTTTGTTGGAACAGATATTTTTAATTGTACATTTGAGCCAGCTTATACGATTGAAGAAATATGTACTACAATGCAGAAAGCAACAAATATGAAACGAAATATTCCATTGATTCCAGGAGGTCTGTTAATGTTTGCTGCTTCTATATTAGGTCCGATTGGTGGAAAAAAAGTTGGAATTCATCCAGATCGTGTAAAGAAATTGATGGTTTCAACTAATATTTGTGGAAAGAAATTAGCAGCTTCAGATTATAAATTCCATTATACATTAGAAGAGAGCTTTAGAGATTGGTTCAATGATTGTAATAAAGAAGGATTGTTCTAAAAGTAAGGAGAAGGTTAAGGGATGAGCTTAAAGTTTACGGTTGTAACTGCTGTATTTAATGCAGAAGATGTAATTGAAAAAACCATAAAATCCGTTTTGAATCAAACATATACTCCTTATGAATATCTCATTATCGATGGAAAATCCAGTGATAAAACAGTAGAGATTATAAGAAAGTATTCCAAGCATTTTGAAGAAAAGAATATTACCTTGAAAATTGTGAGCGAAAAAGATAATGGGATTTATAATGCAATGAATAAAGGAATAGATCTCGCAGAAGGTGATTTTATTTCATTTCTTAATGCAGGAGACTGGTATGAACTAGATGCATTGGAGAATATTAATAAATTCTATGAAGAGGATAGCTTTGATTTGACATATGGGGGATTACATTATGTGAATCCAAATGGAACAATTACTAATAAAATGTCTAAAAATGATGAAAAAGGAATAGTAACCAGCCGCCATTGGAATCACCCAAGCATGTTTATGAGTACAAAACTTTATAAAAAATATAAATTTAATGAGAAGTTTCGTGCGTATGCAGACTTTGATTTATATCTCAAGATGCGAAAAAAAGGTGTGAAAATCAGAGTAATTGATAAAGTGATAACTAACTTTGTTGCTGATGGTGTCAGTACAAACACAAACATGAAAAAAGTAATAAGACGAGCCAAGGAAAAGTATGAAGCATACATAGGAAATGGATATTCAAAAATATATTGGATAGAGTCTTATGGATGGGAAGTGTTCAAAGCAGTTTACTTTACAATAAGAAGCTAGTGAAGGGGAGAATTTATGAGTAGCAATTGGTTCAAAGTATTGATGAAAATGACCAAAGTGCAGTATGGAAAAAACTTGCTATTGAAAGGCATGCCGATTGTTTTCAACAAAAAAGGTGCAACAATTGAAATTGGTGAAAATGTAACAATCAATAGTAGCTTTTTAAGTAATTTAGTAGGATTGTATTCAAGAACAATTATTGTGACGCGTACACATGGAGCAGAAATTAAAATTGGAGATCATGTAGGCATTTCCGGGGCAACAATATATGCACGAAAGAAGATTTATATTGGAGACAATACGTTGATAGGTGGAAATGCAAAGATAATTGATAACGATTTTCATCCAATAGATTCTAATTTAAGACTTGAACAAATCTATGCAGATCATCCAGGGGAACTTACTGATATTATTCCGATGAAAGAAGTAATAATAGGTAAAAATTGCTTTATTGGATGCAACAGCATTATCTTAAAAGGAACGGTTTTGGGAGATAATTGTGTGGTTGGAGCAGGAGCTGTAGTAAGCGGTAGATTTGAAGATAATTGCATAATAGCTGGGAATCCAGCAAAGGTTATTAAGAAACTTTCTTAATAATAAAAGCGAGTAGTTATATAATTTGGAAAGGCATTATGGGTATGAGTAAAATAGCTATTGTTGGAGTTCACAATTTACATTTAATGCAATTTTTATATAAATATACGGATATATTAGATTCAAGAGGTATTTCTTATGATGTATTATATTGGGATCGTGACATGGATTCTAGTATTAAGTATAAAACATTTTCAGGGAATAAGATAGCGTACCGATATAAGATGAGTAATTATCAACCCAAATGGAAAAAAGTTAAAGGCTTTATAGGCTGTATAAAGTTTTTTTGCAAAATTATTCGAGATAAAAAGTATGATCATATAATTTTGCTGACAACTCAAACGGCATTACCTGTTTATATATTAAGTAAAACAGTAAGAAACTCAAAATACATATTTGACTACAGAGATTTGACATATGAACAAAATTCTATCTGCAAGAAAATTATAAAAAAATTAATTACTGAATCACAATTCACAGCTATTTCTTCAATGGGATTTAAAAAAGTTTTAGGGGAAAGCAATAAATTTGTAGTTTCACATAATGTAAGTAATCTGAAGATGGAATTTTTGCCGAAGCAACAGAATCAGAATATTCGGATTGTTTTTTGGGGAATGATAAGGCAGGTCGAGTGGAATAAAAAAATTTGTGATGTATTTGGAAATGTGTCTGGAATAGAACTAGTATATCGTGGAGAAGGACATACAGAGGAACTAAAAGAATACTGTGCCAAATATCAGAATATTGCTTTTACAGGTAGATATACAACAGATCAAATCTCATCTTTTGCAGAGCAAACAGATGTTTTGCTTAATTTATACGCAAACGATGCACAACAAAAGTTAGCTATGACGGTTAAGCTTTATGATGCTATCCGTTATGGATTGCCAATGCTTATTTCAAAAGGCTCTTATATGGCAGAAATAATGGAAACTAATAAGTATGCGTATATTACTGATATAGATAACTTTGATTTTGAAGAGTTTATAAAGTGGTATCAAAACTTAAATTTAAAAAGTTATCCATATGAAAAAGAATATATTCAAATTAAGGACGATGACCAATATTTTGAACAGAGGTTGTTGCAGTTTATAAAGGAATAAAGAATGCATATTGGAATTTATATAAATAATGAAAACATAGCAGATGTTAATTGTAAAAATTTGTTGTTGGGTAATCCGGGAATAGGTGGGACCGAATATTGTATCTTACTGTTAGCCCAAGTATATAAGATGTATTATTCAAACAATAAGGTTACATTATTTGTGGCTAATCAGGGAAATTTACCAGAAGTTGATAATTATGTGATTGTTAATGATATTGACGATCTGCCAAACAGAGCAAAAGAAGAAGGCATTGATATTCTTGTTGTTAGTGCTGTTCACAATGGTATGCCACTTCCACAGAGCTTTTTCAATCATATTGATGAAAAAAAAGTCAAAACAATTCTGTGGGGACATAACTTTTATTTAAGCGATTTCTGTAATAAAATTTGCAGATGCGAATATGCAAGGGCAAATGTATTTGTTGGTAGACAGCAGTATGATCGATATATTGATCATACTGTTATTAAAAAGTCAACATACATATATAATATGTATCCAGAAACTGGTGAATTACATCGAGAGAAGATAGAAAACCATGCAGTTACGTATATTGGTTCATTAGTTCCGACAAAAGGATTTCATTTACTTGCTGCTATTTGGAAAACTATTTTGAAAGAGGTTCCAGATGCAACACTTAATGTTGTTGGCAGTGGAAAGTTATATGGTCGAAACTCGAAATTGGGAAAATATAATATTGCAGAAGAATCTTATGAAGAACAGTTTATGTCCGGCTTAACTGATGATGAAGGAAACATTTTGCCATCAGTACACTTTTTTGGAGTTCTTGGTGTCGAAAAGAATGACGTAATTCGTGATACTTGTGTGGGAGTCATTAACCCTACGGGACGGACAGAAACTTTTGGAATTAGCGCACTCGATTTTGAAAGTATGAATGTGCCGGTGGTTACCATTGCAAAAGGGGGATTTTTAGATACCGTTTTGAATGAAAAGACCGGACTGCTTTATGGAAATACAAATGATTTTGCAAAAGACATTATAATGTTGTTGAAGAATGACAAACTTAATGAACAATACGGGCGAGACGGTGTTCAGCTGTGCAAAAAATTCACGCCAGATAAGATAATTAAAGAATGGAATCAACTTTTTTTGAAAGTCCTGAATGACGAAAAAATGAAATACATAGAACCAGATAGTTTCATGGGAACAAATTTGAAAAAATATCGATGTTTAAATCGGAAAATAAAAAACATAATCAGAGTAGAATATCCGATATCTGTAATTGGAGTAGAAAGCTTTGCAAGAAATGTTTTGCGGAGGATAGGAAAATGATTAAATTTAGTATCATAACAGTGTGTTTAAATGCTGGAAATGATTTATTAGAGACCGTTGAGAGTACATTAAAGCAGTCCTATGATGAGTTTGAAATTATTGTAAAAGATGGCTTTTCAAAAGATGAATCTATTAGTAAGTTACCACAGGATAAAAGGATTCATGTTGTACAAAAAAAGGACTCAGGTATATATGATGCAATGAATCAAGGAATTGAAGTTGCACAAGGTGACTACTTAATTTTTATGAATGCAGGTGACAGATTTTATGATTATGAGGTTCTTGGACATATTGCTAATGGAATTAAGAAAAACCCAGGAGATTTGTATTATGGAAGATGTTACAATCAAATACTAGATGTGGTGGATCCCGCCCCTAAAAAACTGACAAAATATTTCTGCTACAGATCAATGATCTGTCATCAAGCAACGATTTATAAAGCTAGTATGCTGAAAAAACGTGGATATGATGTTTCATATACGGTAAGTGCAGACCGAGAAAGAATGTTATATGCCGTTATTAAGGAAAAGGTGAGATGTACTTATCTTCCAGTAGTTGTTGTTGCATTTCAAGGTGGGGGATTTTGTACAACAGATAAAGCAAAGAAACTGTTGGCAAGTGAGAAAGAACGACTGACAAAAATGTATTTTTCAGTAGCAGAGCGTTTGAAATATGGAATCCAGCATAAGTTAACATTCCCAACTCTTAGAAAAAAAGTATTGAATAATAAGTCTATTGTGCGCGCATATAGGAGATTTATCAGCAAAATTTATGGAAATTGAGGAGAATCTATGGGGGTTATTATTATAAATCAAGGCTGGACTGATAACTTAGGAGATGTAGCAATTGGAAAGACGTTAAAGAAAGAACTGAAAGACTTTCACCCACTTGAGTTGCAGTTTGCTCCAATTATGGCAAAACCAGCACAGACTACTGCCTCAAAAATCCTTGAACTGATTAAACTTGACCGGTAGATATAGAAGGTGGATAAAGAAGCAGCTAAATGAGATTAGTGAACCTATTAGCGCGGCTATTATTGGAGGCGGAGAGCTTTTAGCTACAAATATGAACTTTAATTCTGCTATGAAAATTTGGATAGATCAGTTACATAAAAGAAAAATCCCTGTGTTCCTTTGGGAAATCGGGGAGGGTATACAAACCCAATTTATCGCATGAGGTATAAATCAGCACTGGCAAAAGCCGATGAGATTTGCGTGAGGGATGCTTATTCAAAGCAGGTTGTAGAGAAATGTTATGCAAGAACGCCTTTGAGTTATCCGGATGTTGTATTTTTGTATGGAAAAGAGAAAAAAACATACGATAAAAATAGTAAAGGAAAGAAAGTATGTTGCAATATTTTATCGTATGATTATTACAAGAGTGCAGGCGGTAGCAAATCAAAAGAAGAGTATTTTGATGAGTGGAAAGAAATTCTAGATTCCTATACTGATTCAGATACTATTATTCTGTTTAGTTCAACTACAATAGAAGATAGAAAGACAACAGAAGAATTTTCAAAGAAATATGTCTGGCAGAAAAGTTGTGTATCTTTTCCTGATACTGTGGATGAGTATTGGAGCCAATTAGAAGATGTAGACTATGTCATTTCTGGAAGAATGCATGCTATGATTTTAGCAATGCAACAGGGATGCATTTGCGTGCCATATGAATGGAAAGATAAATTGGAAGTCTTCAAACGGGAGTATTGTGATTCTGGTATAGAGCTGGCAAAAGTTAGAAGGAATGTTGAACTTGGGTTCGCTGCGTTGAAGAAAGGCATAAGTGGATTAGAAGAAGATGAAAGGAAAGCATAAATGAATGTTGTGATTTTTAGTAATGCACCAATAAAAAGAATAACGGATGCATTAAATTTACCGTTTTCGCCTAAGGAAGGTTGGGTAAGTGCAGCGATAGCGATGTTGCAAACTGTAGAATGCAATATATTCTATGTTTTTCCACAAAGAAAAACTAAAGAAGTTATAAAGGGAAAAATTGAAAATATTCAATATTATGGATATCCAAAAACAAAAAGATATGATTGGGAGTTTGAAGAATCACACCAGCGTATCTTTGAAGAAATTTTAAATGAAATCCCACAAATTGATGTTATACACATAATGGGGACAGAGTATGGACACAGTTTGTCAGCAGTTTTGGCGGCAGAAAGCTGTGGCGAAATAAATAAAGTTGTTATTTCAATTCAGGGAATGGTATCAGTGTATGCAGAACATACCTATGCAAATCTTCCCATTTGCGTTTTAAAGTCGTGGACTATTCGTGATATTATCCGCATGAATAATCCGATTAAAGCTAAACAAACGATGAAATTACGTGGAACATATGAGATTCAGGCAATCCAAAAAGTTCATCATATTATGGGAAGAACAGATTGGGATAGAGCTTGTACAATGGAGATTAATCCATCTGCGGAATACCACTTTTGCAATGAAACTCTTCGACCGGAGTTCTACTTAGGAGAGTGGAATTACGAAAAATGCAGAAAGCACAGCGTTTTCATGAGTCAAGGGTACAACAGTATCAAGGGAATGCATTATATGTTAGAAGCCTTAAATATAATCAAAAGATTTTATCCGGATGTAAAACTATATGTTACAGGGACAAGCCCACTGAGTAGAAATTGGATTGAAAAACAAAAAAGATCTGTATACATTAATTATTTGGAGAAACTTATAAGACAGTATAGTCTGGAAAATAGCATTGAGTTTTTGGGAAGTTTAAATGCCGAAGAAATGAAGGAACAGTATTTATTGGCAAATGTATTTGTTTCTCCTTCATCAATTGAAAATTCCCCAAATTCTGTAGGGGAAGCGATGATTTTAGGAACTCCTGTTGTAAGTTCTGATGTTGGTGGAGTGAAAAACATGTTGACACATAATGAAGAAGGCTTTTTGTACCAACATGATGCACAATATATGCTAGCTTTTTATGTGATGGAGTTATTTAAAAATAAGGAAAAATGTTTAAACTTTTCAAAAAATGCAAAACAACATGCAAAAACAACTCATGATGCGAATCGGAACCTGAGTGCTTTGATCGATATTTATAGATCAATTATGCAAAAAAATAGAGAGGTAGATAAGGATGGAAAATAAGCCGTTGATTAGCGTTATTGTTCCAGTATATAATGTACAGAAATATGTTAGAAAGTCAGTTGAAAGTATTTTACAGCAGACTTATAAAAATCTTGAAATTATATTGGTGGATGATGGCTCGACAGATGAAAGTGGTAAGATCTGTGATATGTTAGCTTGCTCGGATAATCGAGTAACAGTTATACATAAGAAAAATGGTGGACTTTCTGATGCACGAAATGCCGGATTAGATAGAGCAACAGGTGAAATTATAGGTTTTGTTGACAGCGATGATTGCATTGAAAAAAATATGTATGAGGTTCTTGAGGAAAGAATGCGCATAAACGAGGCGGATATTTCATGCTGTGGAAGGTATGTGGTTCAAGAAAGTGATGGTACAAAAACGTCATATTTTACCTCGGATAGGGAACAAGTATTATCACCTTGTCAGGCGATAGGAAAACTACTTGTATGGGATGGTTGCGATTCGGCAGCATGGGATAAACTTTATAAGGTGAAACTGTTCAGAGGGCGTAGATATCCAGTTGGGGTACTTCATGAAGATTTGAATTTTACGTCTAAACTATTTAGTGAAAGTAATAAGATTGTTCTGACAGGGATGCCTTTATATAATTACTTGATTCGCAAAAATAGTATATGCAATAAACCATTTACCACACAAAAATTCGATATTTATGAACAGGCAAGATTGAATTGCCAGTTTGTTAAAGACACATATAAAGAGCTTGAAGAAAAAGCAAAATATTTTTTGTTTAGATGTACATGTGCCTTATTGCGGAGTGCTTCAGATGCTGCACAGATAAGTGAAAAAGATTTAAAACGAGTAAAAGAACTCGCTCGCACGCAATTAAATACAGCTATATTAAATAGATTTGTGCCATTGGGAGAAAGAAAATACTATTTTGAGTTACTGTATAAGGTATACACAAAAAAGAAATAGTTATATGAAAAGGAGAAAATCATGTTAGTAGGCATTCTTTCAATGCAAAAAATTGTGAATTATGGATCATTTATGCAAGCATATTCACTGAAAAAGATGGTTGAATCGTTAGGTCACAGAGTGGTTTTTGTTGATTATAAAACCAATGTTTTAATTGAAGATCGAAATGATAAAAAGAAAAAAAAAGAACTGTTTTATCAGGAAATTAAAGATAGTATAAAATTCCATATCTTAAGAAAGTATGGAGAACAGCAGAAAAAATTTGTTGAATGCTATCCTTTATTAGGAATTTCAAAGTTTAAAGCATACCATACGAAAGTTGATGTTCTTATAGTAGGAAGCGATGAGGTCTTTAACTGTACTCAAAGAAATCCTAAAGTTGGATTTGCTTTAGACTTTTTTGGTGAAAATAGCAAGGCAAAAAAATTAATAACATATGCCGCTTCTTTTGGGAGCACGACATATGAAAAAATATGCTTCTTCAATATTGAACAACAAATCAAGAGAGATTTGAATCGTTTTTCAGTTATATCAGTAAGAGACCAAAATTCATATAATATAATTAAAAAATTATGCAATAGAGAACCAATATTAAACTTGGATCCGGTTTTAGTGTCAGGAGTGGAAAAGGAATCCTGGAAGGAACCAACGCTGAAGAACTATATGATTGTGTATGGCTATGCAAATCGTTTTTCAGATGATGAAAAGAAAGAGATTATAAGGTTTGCGCACAAAAACGGATTAATAACCATTTCTTTGTGCGACTATCAAGATTTTTGTGAGCAGCATATTGTATGTCGCCCAGACGAAATCTTAGGGTACTTTAAGAATGCGGATTATATTGTGACAGACACATTTCATGGAACGATCTTTTCTGTCATATATCATAAGCAATTTGGAACGTTTTGTAGGGTCAAATCAAATACAGGCTCCACAAATCAGGAAAAGCTTTTGGATTTATTGGTTAGATTACATTTGGAAAAACAGCTTATTAAAGATGTGGGAAAAATAGGGGACGTTTTGCAGCATGAAATTGATTATAAAAATGTCGATTTGATTCGGAAAAGCGAAATGTCAAAAAGCATGAATTATTTACGCGATAATTTGTCGGTTTCCAAAGAGAGGTAAAAATGAAAATTAAATATATAGATTTGGAAATGGGATTGTTGGCGACAATCATTGCTTTTACTTCATTTATAAATATTAGTACATTCCATATTTCCAATTATAGAGAACTGAAAATTCTAATGCTATTTTTGGGCGGAGTTGTAATATTGAAACACGCCCGTATAATGTTAAAAAATGAATATCAGTTGCTTAATGCGGGGTTGTTATTCTTTGTGTTTCTATGTGGTGCAAGCTCTTTCCTAAACCGTGGATATCAAGGAACAGACTATGTAAGTGTCATGGTTTTTGGCTTTAGTATTCTCGAAACTTTTTTTACGGCTGAGATTTTTCGAGAAACAAAAAAAGTAGATTATGGATGTAAGATAATATTCTTTTGCTGTTTCATTTCTTGCGTGCTAAATGATATGCTTATGGTTGTGTTTCCAGCAAAGTATTCTTTTTTACTACATAATGATGCATATTTGGTTGGCAATAAATTTAATGTCTGCTATACGCATCTCTATTTATTGATATTCTTTTTAGCGGTGTATCAGATAAATAAAAAGAGCAATAGGATTGTATTTGCAGCTTTTCTATTAGAGTCCATAGCTATTGCTTCATCGGTAAATTGTACAACGGGAATCATTGCATTTGTTATCTTGGCTGTATTTCTTGTTATGAAAAAAGCAATATATGAACTCATGGAAAAACCATTGTTTTTTATCGTATTGACATTGGGATTGGATTTGCTGCTGATTGTAAATAGTGCAATTCTTAACGTGCCAGCTATTAGCAATTTTATTACCAATGTATTAGGAAAAGATATAACATTAACAGGGAGAATGGGAGCATATGCTAGATTTTTCTTAATGATGAGAGGACATTATTTGATAGGATATGGCTTGGATCATAACTATTGGATATGTTTGAGGGGATTAACAAGTAATAGCTTACTACCGATTTACAATGCACAGAATGGCGTATTTGACAGCATGGTGTCTTGTGGTGTAATTGGAACTGCTATGATATTTGCTCTAGCATATGCGATGATAAAAAAAGGAAAAGAAAAAAGCGACTATGCATTTCTAAGTGGAATATATATTTTTGGAATACTATCAATGGTAGAAGTAACATTAAACCTGAAATTCATTATTTTACTTGCTTTTGTTGGGTTGGCATGGGAGGACAAACAGTGTGTGGAGACATAGAGACGGATTGTCATGACGATTGGGAAACATTGGATTGGAATAATCCTGATATAAAAGAAGTATATGCATCTGAAGAGAGTAATATAAAAATACGAACCGGGAAAAAAGATGGTGTGGCATATATATACTTTTCTTCGAATGCACTGTACAAAAAAGATGATAGGGTAGACTTTGTTTCAAAAATTATAGAAAACAATAGATTTGAGTGGGAAAACATAACGTTGGATGCAGATCACGAAAAAGTAATTTACATAAGGGATGTATGGCTAAGCTAGTACAGTAATGGCTTGAATTCAAGATGTTATACTTTAGAGAGTATTATTGAAAAGATGAAGGAAGAAACAACCGGATTAGAAGTAATGACAGTAGGAATCTCTTTGGGTGGATTTATGGCTGCAATATTGGCATCTAGCCTTAATGCAAAGTTTTGCCTAGATTTTGCAGGACAGTTTTCGTTACTGCATCATTGGACGCATGTAGAAACAAATTCATTTTTGCAAGCTATGTATTCAAAAAATTCAAATTGTATTGGAGAAGCATATTGCATCTAGGGGGATTCTCCAATATATTATTTTGAGCTGGCATTTTGTGAGCAGGATATTGAGCAGGCCCAATATGCAATGATGTGCCATAGTGTTAAGGTGATTAAAATTTGTTCAAAAGTGCATGGATGTGCGATATCTTTCATTGCGCTAAAAAAGTTGATGGACTACGATACATGGCAAATGGAAAAACTATATCAGTCGTGTGAAAATAGAATGAAGTCTCCATTGTGGTTTTCGGTAAAAATTGTGGGCATATATGAAACGCTTTTATACTCACGAAGAAAAGCAATTAAGTTGATGAATAAATTTATCATGAGAAAGGACTAGTAATGAAAGAATATGAAAAGCAGTAATCGAGATTTTTTGATTAATTTAATAGCACAGATGATGGTGTTTGCTACTAATATGATTATTAGTTTTTTCTTTACACCATTTATCATAAGTAAATTGGGCACGGAAGCATATGGATTCATCGGATTGGTAAATAACTTTGTGAGCTATTTATCTGTTATCACTATTGCACTCAATTCGTTGGCCGGAAGATTTATTACACTTTCCTATCATAAAAATGACGAAAAAAAGGTGAGAGAATATTACTCGTCAGTCTTTTTTGCGGATACTTTTATTGGAATTATAGTTTTGATTGCATCAGTTATTTTGTGCATCAATATCCAATCTTTGATTAATATTCCGGACAGCTTAGTTAAGGATGTTAAAATTACAGTTATTTTAGCCTTTTTTAGCTCGGCAATTTCTTTAGTTGGCGTTGTATTCGGTGTAGCCGCATTTATAAAAAACAAATTATACATGAATTCATTGGCACAGATGACTGCAAATATCACGAGGGTGCTTATACTAGCGGTTTCGTTCTGGTTGTTTGTGCCACATATGTGGTACTATTCTATTGCAGCAATTTGTACGGGACTTATTACAATGACGTTGCAATATTGTATTACCAAAAAACTTCTACCAGAAATAAAGATTAAACGTGAGTATTTCAACTTAAAGCGTGTTCTTGAAATCTTAAAGAGCGGTATCTGGGTCAGCTTGGAGAGTCTTAATAAGATGCTTCAAACAGGTCTTGATCTGTTGGTGACGAATCTTTTTGTTAATCCAAGTGCTATGGGCCTTTTCTCAATAGCTAAACAAATTCCAGTTGTTCTGGCTCAGATACCACAACTTGTAGCAAATGTTTTCAATCCTGAATTGGCAAAATTGTATGCTGAAAACAAGAAAGAAGAACTTATTGAAAAATTTAAATTCACTATAAATTTCTTGAGTTTCATGATGATAGTCCCACTTATAGGTTTTGTGGTATTTGGCAAAGAATTTTATACCCTTTGGCTTAATGGAAAGTCAGTAGAAGAAATAAATACAATTCAGATTCTTTCGATTCTTACGGTGTTGCCATTGTTGGTCAATGCGTATGTAGAAGGATTATACTATGCGAATACACTTACTAATAAGATTAAAGGATCGGTAATCATTACAACAATATTCAGTGTAGCAAGTATTGGTACGGAATTCCTACTTTTGAAGGCAACAAGTTTTAATCCCTTGATTATTATCGCGGGAACAAGTTCGTGCTTCATGATTGTCAGACATGCAATCGTTACACCATTGTATTGCTCTCATGTTTTAAATTTGCCAAAGCTGACTTTTTATCCAGCACTGATTAAAAGTATACTCATTTCCTGCGTTATTTATGCGCTTTTTGAAGCAATTAGAAGATTTGCCGTTATAAACTCGTGGCTTACATTTATGCTTGTTTGTGCGTGTGCAGGAATTGTAGGCTATATTGTGGTTTTAATTTTGTTATTCAATAAGAACGAACGGAAGAAAGTTATTCAGATGATTTTTAAGAGAAAATCAAGATAATATGGTTTTCATCGTTCTTTTCTAGAAAAGGAGAAAGAGAAATGAAAACGGTATGTGATTTGAACAAGTGTGCCGGTTGCGGAGCTTGTGTGGATGTATGTAAGAAAAATGCTATTTCCATAAAAGATTCGTTAAAGACAATGAACGCTGTAATTGATGAAAGTCTTTGTGTCAATTGTAGCGCCTGTGAGAAAGTATGCCCCAATAACACTGAGGCAAAAAAAGAAAAACCTATCGAGTGGTATCAGGGTTGGGTTCCGGCTGTGCGGAATCACTCGTCATCCGGGGGTGCAGCCTCCGGTCTGATAAAGACATTTATACTAAATGGTGGCTATGTCGCAGCATGTCTTTTTAGAGATGGACAATTCTTATTTGACATCACCAATGACATTGATTATGCAAAACGTTTTGCTGGATCAAAATATGTAAAGAGTAATCCAGCTAATATTTATTCTAAAATTGCAGAGAAATTGAAAGACGGAAACAAGGTGATGTTTATTGGCCTACCATGCCAAGTGGCGGCTTTAAAGAACTTTGTAAGAAACAGAGAAAATTTATATACTGTCGATTTGATTTGTCATGGTTCACCATCTCCTCGAATTTTGGAAAGATTCTTAAACGAGAATAGAATCGACATTGCAGCAATTAAAGATTTGAAGTTCCGAAATAAAACGGCATTTGGATTGGAGTCTGGCTATAAAAGAATTTCTTTTGACAATCAACAAGATTTGTACACTTTTGCTTTCCTCACATCGCTGGATTATACAGAAAATTGTTATTCATGCAGATATGCATCATTGGAAAGAGTTTCTGATATCACATTAGGTGATTCTTGGGGAAGTGAACTTAGCGATATGGAACAAAAAAAAGGAATATCTTTGATTCTGTGCCAATCTCCAAAAGGCGTTGAACTTGTTCGTGCGGCGGGATTTGAAATCAGAGATGTTGATTTGGAAAAGGCTGTGGCAGCAAATCATCAATTAAGACATCCTTCTGAAATGCCAGAAAAAAGGGATTTGTTTTTTGAAAATATAGATAAAGGCTTTTATCGAGCAATTGCAAAATGTTACCCCAAGATGTATTACAAACGTCGACTTAAATCTGTCCTTAATACATTAAAATCTTTCGGGGGGGGGAGAATGCAGTAAGTATTTATGATCTTTCCTATAAAGAATAAGTTTGGGATATCAGCAAAAAGCATCAAGCGCTAACTTTTTTTGGGGGGCTGTCGCATTAGCAAATATTTTTTGCTGGGCGGCAGCCCTGCTTTATGCCCAAATGGCATCGAAATCGGTCACGTTTTCGATGCCATTCTTTATAAACGCAGTTCATTCCCAGGCATCCCTTTCGGCATGCCTTATTTCAGGCTGTTTTGTTTTCAACTATCAAAATCTATGCCCTTTTTAATGGAAAAAGATAACTTCCCGTTCTTCCGGTCTGAATCTTGCAATGGAGCTTATTGATATTTCGTCCCATCGCCAGAAGGATGCTCTCTGCCAGTGCATTTGCCTTTCCACGATACAGATATCTTCGAAAATTCATGTCCTCTTTTACGTCAGCAAAAGAACCTTCTGCCTGAATATTGCGATTCATACGGAGCATCGTGAATATTCTTGTGCGGTAACACCGCAAATCCGGCAGTCAGGGAACCGCCTGTCCGGGCTTGCGGAAACCGCTTATGCGAGTTTACTCGCGTAATGCTTTATCCAAGCCATATACCTCACGCATTGATTTATCATGTTCAGCATCTATGCTTGTGATATTTATTCGGTAACTGTCATGAGCAATACGGTCAATGATCGCATCTGCCAGAGGACTGTCATCACCACCGAGTTGGTCATACCATTCTTCGAATTCATACTGGGAGCAGAAAATCGTTGAAGATTTCTTCCGTCTCCGATGGAGCAGTTTGAAGATATCCCTCTGTTCTGAATCAGTTGGTTTCAATAGAAGCCATTCATCCAGAATCAGGACAACGGGATTGGCATACTTAGCCATTGATGATATGCTTGCAAAGCTGATTACAGCAATGACAAAAGAAGAAAAATTTAAGGATGCCATTCAGGATAAAATTGGAGCGACTGTTGACACAACGGACCTGGAAAAACAGTTATCTGTGTTAAATGCAAGTTTTCATCAGGCGGAAACAATAAAAACACACATCGAACAGCAGATGGACAATCTAGATGTTACAGATACTCATTACGATAAAAAAATATCAGATTTACAGAGACGATTGGATGCTCAATATGATAGAATAGATGAAGTGGAAGAAACAATGACAGAACTGAAGTCTCAGATTTATGAGCTTAAGAAAAATCAGATTGATGCAGACAGCATATATGGATTTTTAGGTGCTTTTAATGAAGTGTATTCAGAATGTACGGATGCAGAAAAGAAACAGTTCATGCAGGCATTTATTGAACGCATTGATATATTCCCAGAAAGACGGAAAGATGGAAATTGGATTCAGAATATTAAGTTTCAGTTTCCAGTACCGATTATTAAAGAAGGCAAGGAAGTAGCACAAATCAAGGGAAATTCTTTGGACAAAGAGAAATCGGATGAGCATATGGTTTCCTTGGAAAAGTTATCAACACTTGGGACGGTTGTTCTTTTGTCCCAACTGAAACAAAAGCCGGATGATTACATTAATGTCACGATTGAACTTGATGATATGGATATAACATCTGCAGAGACTAAGGCTACATATGATGAGATAAAGAAGTATGTGGCTGAACATAATGCCGGCATGAAGGTTTCCAATCTGTATATCTCACAGGTAAAGAGAAAATGCGGAATTGAGGTTGGAAAGAATTATAATTTACCTAAAAATGAAGATAGCAGGCAACCGCAGTGTCCAGAAGATAAAGAGAGTGCAATTGTGGAGGCATTGAAGCATTTTAAGATGAATAGTTAATAAAGAGAGGTGCAGATGCTATGCCAGGTATACTCGTGGTTGAAGATGATGAAAATTTAAATCGTGGAAT
>OLRJ01001712.1_pt1 | contig 18108 bp, 15 predicted proteins | sample 1672741 | NCBI WGS metagenome assembly OLRJ01 (sample SAMEA3136719, study PRJEB25190) | human gut metagenome | biome: human gut; feature: human-associated habitat; material: faeces | place: Austria | collected 2013
TTGCAGCCGGTTGAGAAAACCATCATTGACCGAAGCGTCCGCATGGTCTATCAGGACTATCTCTCCGATCCCGTGCCGGAGAAGATGCCCATTCTGGAAGACCTCTACAACATTCTCCGCGACCAGAAAGAACCGGAGGCGCAGCGCATCGCAACAGCTCTGGAAATCTATGTCCACGGCAGTTTGAATGTCTTCAATCACAGAACCAATGTGGATGTCAACAACCGTTTTGTCTGCTATGACATCAAGGAGCTGGGCAAGCAGCTTAAAAAGCTCGGAATGCTCATTGTGCAGGATCAGGTGTGGAACCGCGTAACCATCAACCGCGCCCAGCACAAGTCCACAAGGTACTACATGGACGAGTTTCATCTTCTGTTGAAAGAAGAGCAGACTGCGGCGTACAGTGTGGAAATCTGGAAGAGATTCAGAAAATGGGGCGGCATCCCCACCGGAATTACCCAGAATGTGAAAGACCTTTTGGCTTCCCGTGAAGTCGAGAACATCTTCGAGAACTCTGATTTTGTGTATCTTCTGAATCAGGCTTCCGGTGACAGAAAGATTCTCAGCTCCGCATTGAATATCTCCCCCAGCCAGCAGAACTACATCACCAATTCCAACGCCGGTGAAGGCTTGATCTTCTACGGATCTACCATTGTCCCGTTTAAGGACAACTTCCCGAAAAATACGATGCTATATCGCATCATGACCACCAAACCCGAAGAAACTTTACAGAATTAAGGAGATTTGAATATGAACAACAAGATGATTACCATGCCTTACGCAGCCGCTATCGAGTACGCAGAGAACACCACTGCGCTCTTCAAGGCTCTGTGGGAACTGACCGATTTGATCCGTCAGGAGAGTGACCTCAAGAAGCATCACCGCGCTTACCTCCATGTGAGAGAGGCTATTGACGAAAAGGTCAAGGAAACGCGCCGGATTATGACCAAGGTATCTGTGGATATGCTGGCGCTGCCCTTTGTGGTAGATGTCGCCAAGTGCGCTCAGTGTGACGAGGACGCTCCCTTCGCTGATACCGAGGATGCTGAAAGCGTCTCCCTCCCCAAGGAAGAGTATGATCTGATGATCGACGATCTGCTCACGATGTCTGAAATCATCCAGTGTGTTGCGGATATGCGCACACAGGATGCGAAGGCAATCTGTGAGTTCGGCAAGTTTGTTCCTGCCTTTGCAGCCTACGAGAAGAACCGCCTGAGCCTCTACCGTGAGGCTGCTAAGGAAGCCGAAGAAATCTTCGACCGCTGGGCAGACCGTGTAGACGAAGAGGATGAGGACGATTACGAGCCGGATGAGTATTTCTCCGACTAATCAATCTGCTCCAACAACTTCTAAAGATAGGAGGTAAATAGCTATACAACTCGACACCATTTATACCGGTGACTGTCTCGAAGTCCTGAAGACGCTGCCAGATGAGAGCGTCCACTGCTGCGTGACATCCCCTCCATATTACGCCTTGCGTGATTATGGCATGGATGGGCAGATTGGCAGAGAGACAACGCCCAAAGAATACATCTCGCGCCTGACCGAAGTTTTTACCGAAGTCAGGCGCGTTCTGCGTCCTGACGGTACGCTCTGGCTGAACATCTCGGACACCTATGCCGGAAAAAGCAATCAGGGCGGCTATGTTGACCCGAAGAACCCCAACGGCAGAAACGGTCAGGCGGTAGCTCTCAACCACAAGGTTGAGGGCTGCAAGCCCAAAGACATGATTGGCATTCCGTGGATGCTGGCATTTTCCCTCCGTGACTCCGGCTGGTATCTGAGAAACGACATCATCTGGATGAAGGAAAACCCAATGCCTGAAAGCGTGAAAGATCGCTGTGCCCGTTGTTATGAGCATATCTTTCTGTTCTCTAGGTCTCGGAAATATCATTTTGACTACAAGGCAATCTCTGAGCCGATTGCACCGGCTACTGCTGAACGACTCAAGCGCGGCATGAAGGGCGGCAACAAGTTCGGGAAAGCAATTCCCGGTCAGGCTCATGTGCAAACCATCAACCGCCCCCGTGGGCATGGCGAGATCACAGATGCCGAGATCAATCCGCTGAGGAATAAACGAGATGTGTGGACGATCAATACCGTTCCGTTCAAGGGTGGTCATTATGCCGCTTACCCTCCGAAGCTGGTTGAAACCTGTCTGCTTGCCGGATGTCCCGAAGACGGCATTGTCCTTGATCCGTTCTTAGGCAGCGGGACAACGGCGATGGTCGCAAAGAACATGGGGCGGCACTATGTCGGGATTGAGCTGAATCCTGAGTTTGCCGAGCTTGCCTATCAGCGGATCGGAGGTGAGATTTGATGCCGAAGGAACCGGAGCTAAAAGCCCGTGACAAGGTGGTTATGAAGATGACCCGCGACGGCGCGGTAGAAGAAAATCTGACCGAAGGCACAAGCAAAAGTATTTCCGGGCGATTGAAAGATGCCGAGCTTGTGAAGCCCATTGAAGAGCCTGAGCTTTCCGGTGGGCTTTCTGCGGAAGAGCAGAAAAAGGTGCAAATGCGCCGACAACAGCGTCAGTTTCGTGAGGAACATACGGATGATACCGGCACTCAGCCGACTTCCGAAACGCCTGTCTCAGAAGAGAAAAAGCCAGAAAATCCACCCCAGAACGCACACGAAACTATGCCAGTGTCAGAAACACCGCTAAAGCCGCCTTTTTTAGAGCCACACAGCAGCACTTCCCATACCGGTGCGGTAATTGCCGAAACGGTTGTCACCCACAAGCTCAGGAAAACGGCGGCAGTTCAAAATGCAGATGCCGATGATGTGCTGTCCAAAGCGGCTGAAACCGCTACAAATGCCCCAAAGACGGATGCAGAGCCGTCTTCTCCAAGAGTTCAGAAATTGGAGCGCAAAGCAGAAAAGGCACACGAGCGGTTGGATGCCGCCCGTGAGAAGCTGCCTACGCATAAAGTTCTCAAAAAAGAGCGTGTCTTCGATGAGGAAAAGGGCAAAGCCACAACCCGTTTGTCCTTTGAAGATGAACTGAAAAAACCCAAGGGACAAAGCAAGTTGAAGTTTGAGACAGATAAAACCGTCCGCAAGGTCGGTGATACGCTTGCCTCCGGCATTCACGGCAAAATCCATGAGGTTGAGCAGGAAAACTCAGCGGTTGAGGCGGCGCACCGTTCCGAAATTGTGGCAGAAGCGGCAATAAGGCATTACAGCCATCATCAGCAGAAAAGCGCTAATAAGCCTTACGAGAAGGTGTCCAAACTGGAACACGAGGCTCAGGTTGCCGACGCAAAGCTACACTATGAGAAAACCCAGCAGGAACATCCTGAGATGAAAAATCAGCGCAACATGAACAAGCATTATCAGAAGCAGAACATCAAGAAGGAATATGCTGCGGCTCGAAAAGCCGGTTCTCAGACCGCCTCCAATGCTGCCACCAAGAACACCGGCAAGAAGTTTTCGGAGAAAGCAGCGGATAAGATCAAGGAGTTCTTCACAGAAAACAAGAAGGTCTTTGTCTGGATCGGTTTAGGCGTGTTGATCCTTGTACTGCTTGCTGCCGGTGTCAGCTCATGCACAGCGATGTTCAGTTCTACTACTTCATCCGTGATTGCTTCGTCCTATCTCAGTGAGGATGATGCGATGTTGGGCGCGGAGGAACAGTATTGCCGCATGGAGGCAGAGTTGCAGCGCAAGCTCGACACCTACGAAAGCACTCACGACTATGACGAGTATCACTTCGATCTGGATGACATCGAGCATGATCCCTATGTTCTGATCTCCATCCTCTCTGCTCTTCACGAGGGCGAGTTCACGCTGGACGAGGTACAGGGGACACTTCAAATGCTGTTCGATAAACAGTATATCCTTACCGAAGAGGTCATCGTCGAAACCCGATACCGGACAGAAACCGACACATGGACGGATGCAGACGGCAATACCCATACGGAAACCTACCGTGTTCCTTATGACTACTATATCTGCTATGTGACGCTGGAAAACTTCAATCTTTCCCATGTTCCGGTCTACATCATGTCTCAGGATGAGCTTTCCATGTACGCAACCTATATGTCGGGACTTGGCAACCGAGAGGATCTGTTTCCCAATTCCGATTATGTGGGCAAGTACATCACAAATCCGCCGGATGAGTACACCGTCAATCCGGCATATCTCTCCGATGCCAAGTTTGCAACACTTATCGAAGAGGCTGAGAAATATCTGAATTATCCCTATGTCTGGGGCGGCTCCAATCCCGACACATCCTTTGACTGCTCCGGTTTTGTCTCCTATGTGCTGACAAACAGCGGACTTGTCAATACCGGACGGCTCGGTGCGCAAGGGCTTTACAATGTCTGCACACTGGTTTCAAAGGCGAATGCGCAGCCGGGTGATCTCATCTTCTTTCAGGGAACCTATGACACACCGGGCGTTTCTCATGTCGGCATTTATGTGGGTGATGGAGTCATGCTGCACTGCGGCGATCCCATCCAGTACACATCCATCAACTCTTCTTATTGGCAGTCTCATTTCTATGCCTTTGGAAGACCCAACTATTAAACGAAAGGAGATTTTTCTATGAATCCCAAGTATCAGAAGGTCTGTGCGGACATCGCAAAGACTGAAAAGAAGGTTGAGGACCTTCAGGAGCAGCTTAAAGAGCTGTATGACAAGAAGACGGAGCTGGAAAACCTTGAGATCGTGAACACCGTCCGTGCAATGGTCATGGACAAGGATCAGATCATGGCTTTCCTTTCCACCATGAAGGACGGTAAGTCCACCAAGAACGAAGACACTACGGAGGTATCTGCTGATGAGTAAGAAAAGAGGATTTCGCCTGATCACTATGCTGACCGTCTGCATTTTGCTGGTGGGCAGCTTTTCTATGACGGCATTTGCCTACGCGGATGACACCGACCAGAACTTGCCTGTTACCGATGCAACACAGCCGGAGGAAACGCCTCAGCCTGAGCCTACCGCTTCCATCGAGAAGCCTTCTGACGGAGAGCCTATCGACGATGATGGCAACGCCTACACCCGTGATCTGCTCTATGATAAGGCAACGAACAAGCAGTTTATTACTGTCCAAACCAAGAACGGCAACACTTTCTACATTGTCATTGACTACGATGCGCCTATCAATGAGGAAGAGGAACAGTATAAAACCTATTTCCTGAATGTCGTGGATGACCGTGACCTCTTTGCCCTTCTGGATGATGAGGATGCAAACGAGCTGAAAACCTGTATTTGCGATGACAAATGCGTAGCCGGTGATGTGAATACCGATTGCCCTGTCTGCAAGACCAACATGAGTGAATGTACCGGCACCGAGCCTGTCCCTGAAACGCCCACGGAAGATGAGCTTCCCGTCACAGAAGAGCCGAAGCAGTCTTCCAATATGGGCATGATCATTGCCATTGTTGCCATCGCCGGTATCGGCGGTGCGGCTTATTACTACTTCAAATTCATCAAGGGCAAAAAGCAGAATGATGATGATATGGACTTCTTTGATGATGAGGGTTATGAGGAAGAGCCTTATATCAACGAAGACAGAGAGCCTGAAATTGCCGATGATGAGGAAACGGAGGAAGACGATTGATTTTAGTGATCGCTGAAAAGCCGAGTGTAGCTCAGTCTATTGCAAAGGTGTTGGGCGCAACATCCCGTAAGGACGGCTGCATGGAAGGAAACAACTACATTGTCTCATGGTGCGTCGGTCATCTGGTGGGGCTTGCGGATGCAAGCTCCTACGATGAACGCTATGCCAAGTGGAGATATGACGATCTGCCCATCGTCCCGGAGCAGTGGTGCTTTGAAGTTCCGAAGGACAAGGCACAGCAGTTCAAGGTACTGTCCGCTCTTATGAAAGACAAGCGCGTCACTGAGCTTGTCTGTGCGACGGATGCCGGACGCGAGGGTGAGCTGATTTTTCGGCTTGTCTACAACAAAGCCGGATGCACAAAGCCGTTCAAGCGGCTGTGGATCAGCTCTCTTGAGGACGCTGCTATCCGAGAGGGCTTCAATCACCTGAAAGACAGCAAAGAATATGACCGTCTATATGAAGCGGCTCTGAGCCGTTCCAAGGCTGACTGGATTGTCGGCATAAACGGCACACGGCTGTTTACCACTCTTTACAACAAGAAGCTGGTAGTTGGTCGAGTGCAGACACCAACGCTTGCCATGCTTGTTGATCGTGACGGCAAGATCAGCACATTCAAGAAAGAGAAATACTTCAATGCCCATATTCATGCTGACGGTCTGACGGCTGATATGGAGAAGATCAAAACCGAAGATGAAGCGAATGCGATTGCGACGGCTTGCGATAAAAAACAAGCCGTCGTTTCTTCTCTCAAAAAGGAGACTAAGACGGTCAATCCTCCGAGGCTCTACGACCTGACCACCTTGCAGCGCGAGGCAAACCGCTATTACGGCTTCACTGCCCAGCAGACGCTCGATCTCGTCCAGACGCTCTACGAAAAAAAGCTCCTGACCTATCCGCGCACGGACAGTCAGTTCATCACCGATGACATGGAGGCTACTGCCCGTCAGGTGATTGAGATGGTCTGTCGGAAAGTGTCGATTTTTAGCGGCTTGACGCATACGCCTGACATCAAGCGGATCACCAATAACGCTAAGGTTACTGACCACCATGCCATTATTCCCACCGTCCAGCTTGAAAAGCAGAACATCTCCGAGCTGCCGGAATCCGAGCAGAAGGTCATTCGCCTTGTTTCTATGCGTCTTCTGTGCGCCACCGGAGAAAAGCACATCTATGACGAAACATCCGTGACGCTCTCCTGTGAGGGGTATGCGTTCAAAGCCAAGGGCAAGACAGTTGTTCAGGACGGCTGGAAAGCCATTGAGCAGCGTTTCAAGAACTCCCTCAAAGACAAGGAAGCGGCTGATGATGGGAAAGCCATTCCCAGCTTCAAAGAAAACGACATAATCCAGTCTGTATCTGCCAGCGTGACGGAACACTTCACAACCCCGCCCAAAGCCTTTACAGAAGATACACTCCTGTCGGCTATGGAGACTGCCGGAAACGAAGACTTTGAGGATGACACCGAAAAGAAAGGGCTTGGTACTCCTGCCACCCGCGCCGGGATCATCGAAAAGCTGGTCCGTTCCGGTTTTGTCGAGCGTAAAGGAAAGTCTCTCATACCGACAAAGGACGGTATCAATCTCGTGGCTGTCCTGCCGGAGCAGATCACATCGCCTACCATGACCGCCGAATGGGAAAACACGCTCATGCAGATTGAGCGCGGCAAGGCAGACGCAGATAAATTCCTTGCCGGAATCGTGGATATGACCACATCTCTTATCAAAGCCTATCCTTTCCTCTCGGACGCAGAGGCAAACCGTTTTGAAAGCGGTAAAGAGGTTATCGGCAAGTGTCCCCGCTGCGGTTCTCCGGTCTATGTCGGCAAAGGCAACTACTATTGTTCCAGCAAGTCGTGTTCTTTCTGTCTGTGGGAAGACAACAAGTTCTTCTCTTCCAAGAAAAAGAAGCTGACAAAGAAGATTGCAAAAGAGCTACTGGATAAGGGATGGTGCAGAGTGACCGGACTCTATACGCCTAAAAAGCCGCAGCTCTACGATGCTGTCATCCGGCTGGATGATACCGGCGGCAAGTATGTCAGCTTCAAGATGGAGTTTGACCGATGAACCGTCCGATGCACATTGCCGCTTGCAGTGGCGGCAAAGACAGCGTAGCAACAATCCTACTGGCTGCACAGTATGGCGATCCGCTGGATGAAGTTGTGTTCAGCGAGGTGATGTTCGACCAGAACACTACCGGAGAAGTCCCGGAACATCGAAACTTCATCTATGACAGGCTCAAGCCGTTCTGCGAAAAGGAACTTGGTGTTAAATTCACGATCCTTCACGGTCCGAAAACCTATGATGACATCTTTCATCACATTATCGTCCGTGGACCTCATGAGGGAGAAAAGCGAGGCTTTGCGTGGGCTGGAATGTGCGCTGCGAACCGAGAGTGTAAAACCAATCCCATGAGGAAGTACAACAAGTCTCTGTCTCCTGATGCCGTCAGCTATATTGGAATTGCCACCGATGAGCCGAAACGCCTTGCGCGGCTGGACGGTACAAACAAAGTTAGTCTTCTCGCCAAGTATGGGTACACCGAGGCTGACGCGCGAAAACTTTGTGAAGAGCATGGTCTGCTTTCTCCGATTTATGGTCACTGCCGGAGAAACGGATGCTGGTTCTGCCCCAATGCCAGCGATGCCGAGCTGCGCCACATGATTACTCATCACCCGAAAATGTTTGACCGGATTATTGAATGGGAGCATGAAGAAAATGTTTTCCATCGTCGGTTGACGCGAAAAGAAACCCCGTCTGAGATCAAGGCTCGTTTGATGAGCAATCCTCAGCCGGGGCTTTTTTCTAACCAAAATCAAGGATAAGGAGGTCGTAAATGGCTGAAAACAAAAATGCCCAGCAAGTCCGAGAAATTACGGACAAGCTGGAACAGGGTATCAAGGAATTGTTTGAATCGGAGCGTTTCAAGGAATACCTCCGCACGATGTCCAAGTTCTACAACTATTCCTTCAACAACACGCTGCTCATTGCCATGCAGAAGCCGGAGGCAACCTATGTCGCCGGTTATACCTCGTGGCAGCGTAACTTTGACCGTCAGGTCATGAAGGGCGAAAAGGGCATCAAGATTCTTGCTCCCGCGCCGTACAAGACGCAGGAAGAGCGTGAGAAGATTGACCCCGTGACGCAAAAACCGGTGATCGGCGCAGACGGAAATGCTGTCACGGAGACGGTCGAGGTTCTGCGTCCCGCCTTCAAGGTGGTGAGCGTCTTTGATGTTTCTCAGACGGACGGCAAAGAGCTTCCAGACATTATCGTTGATGAGCTGAAAGGCACCGTCGAAAACTACGAGGCGTTCTTCGATGCACTCAAGCAAGAGTCTCCCGTCCCCATTTCCTTTGAGGATATTCCGGGCGGCGCGAAGGGATTCTTCTCTCCGGTTGAAAGTCGCATTGCCATTCAGGAGGGCATGAGCGAAATCCAGACGGTCAAGACCGCCATTCACGAGATCGCTCATGCCAAGCTCCATGCCTTCAAGCCGGACGAGAAAGCCGCTCCCGAAGATAAGAAGGATCGGCATACCAAAGAGGTTGAGGCAGAAAGCGTAGCCTACACTGTCTGCCAGCGGTACGGCATTGAAACCTCGGACTACTCCTTCGGTTACATCGCCGGTTGGTCATCCGGCAAGGAAACCAAGGAACTGAAAAGCTCTCTGGACACCATCCGCAAGACGGCGGCTGAGATGATCGAGGGCATTGACGCCAAGCTCAAGGTGCTGCTGGCAGAGAAAGCACAGTCCACAGAGAAAGATGCCGAAGCGCCCGCAGAGCCGATGCAGGAAGTCCCCATTTACCGAGAGACGGCAAATTACGCCTACGAAGCCGGTGAGCTGGAAGCATATCACGCCTCTCTTGCAGCAAATGAGGAATGCCGCAGCGCGATTGAAGCTGCAATCAGCGGCAATTACGCTGAGAATCGACTGGATGCGGATGCTGCCGTCAAAAGTGTTCTTGAGCAATTCTCGCCGGAGCGCATCCGATATGTTCTCGCAAATACCATTCAGCAGAAGGATTTTGACGGACGGATTCCGCAGCCTCTCAAGGAATGGGCGAAGAATGTTGAAGTCTGTTCGGAGAATGCCTCACACTTTCTTGTGGACAAATGCAATCCCGGTCTGACTGCGCTTTTCGTCGATGCGTTCCGGAATCAGACTGAACCGCAAAAGGATGTCGCTTCCGAAAAGGCAGAGGAAAGAGATCCGGAAGTCGTTGCGTGGGAAAACGATGAGATTACCTCTATTGAGGTAAAAACCATGGAGGTCAAGTCTCCCTTTGCGCCTTTGCCGGAGAAAGCAGATGCTCCCAAGCCCCACCGCCTGACGCCGGAGGAAAAGAAGATCAAGGATGCCGTCATGGACACGCTCAAGGGGCAGATCGCCTACCATAACGACGGCATGAGGTCAACCTACCGCTCGTCCGAGCAGTCATTCCGCACGATGGCGCAGTACAAGGTGAAAATCGAGGGCAGCACCGTCACCCGCAACGGTGAGCCGATGTTCAAAGTCCATCGCCGTCACGCCGCAAGAAAGACACAGGGCTGCTATCGGGAGCTGATGCCGACGCTGGAATACATCGGACGCGAGGCAGCTCAGGAAACAAAGCAGGAAAAGCCGTCCATCCGAGATCAGCTCAAGGCTGCTGCCAAATCCCAGCCAGAGAAGAAAGCTCCTGCGAAGCAGAAATCTCACGACATTGGATTGGAGTGATGCCCATGAAGAAGAAACATACAAATGTGGATATTATCGCGGAGCTGCAAAAGCTGGTGGACTCCCATGTAGACAGTTACAAGGAGGACTTTGACATCGACAAGCGCATCATCCGCTGCGCAGCGGAAAGCAAGGAACCGGAGGATAAGGTGCTGATGTGGTTCTGCCGCCCGCATGGGACGCACTGTCTCAGAGAGAATCAGGTCTTCATTCAGGGAACAAGGGATCACAACACCTATCGTTTCTATGCCGAGCAGACCCGTGACGAGTGCATTGCCCGTGTCATCGTACCGAAGGAAGTGCGCAAAGGCAAGGTGTACGGAGATGTGTTCGAGGTCAATTACCGCGAACAGGCGGCGAATGTGGCGCAGAACTCTGTCGCGCCAGATCATGACCGTCTTACTTTTGCGGACGGCTATATGCTGGACGCTCCCTGCCGCAGCAGCTTTGATGCAGCAATGGCTCTGGTTGGTGAGCATGGCGGCGTCAAAACACACCGGACGCTCCCGAAGGATGCGGATGCTCTGGCGGAAGTGTTGACCAAGCAGAAAAGCCGCCGTGACAGACTGCCGGAGGCTGAGAGGACGGAGGTGCTTGCCCCTCTGCCCGTTGCAGAACTCCGCAAGTACGAGGCAGTCAAAGAGGCACACCCTGACGCGCTGGTCTGCTTTGCTCAGAACGGCTATTTTGAGCTGTACGGCAAGGACGCAGAAAAAGCCGCACCTCTTCTCGGCACAAAGGTTCTGGAGAAAAAGGTGCGCGGCAAGCCCGCTATGCCGGTCACGGGCTTTCGAGAAAGCGCTTGGGTTGCTGCTTCCAAAAAGCTCTGGCAGTCCGGCGCAGATGTCCTTCTCTCAAAGGACGGCGAGACATTCAAGGAATTAAAAGGTGCAGACTTTATCCCCGTCGGCGCGACCCTTCAAATGGACGGCATCCGCTGTCGGATCGATGCGGTGGACTTCGCCGCCAATGAAGTCAGGCTTACCAATATTGAGGACAAGAACAGACCAATTCGCTTCTCCGAAAACATTTCGTATGTCCGCAGCTTTGTGGAGGATGCCGGAATTGCGATTTATGACGCCATTCCGAAAAAGCCCGCCGTCCGTAAATCCATCCGGGAAAAGCTGAAAGCCTCACAGAAAGCACAGCCGTCCCAGCCGCAGAAAGTGCAGAAATTAAAAGGAAAGGATATGGAACTCTGATATGAAGAACTTTACCGTAGAAGAAACCAATCTGATGTGCTGCTTTAACACCTCCAGCCGGAAGCGGCTGATCGCTGATATGAAAAGCGTTACCTTGAACGATATGGACGGTGAGATCGCAGAGCTGATGTATAAAACCGTCCAGAAGCTCGAAGCGATGACTGACGCCGAGTTTGACGAACTCTATATCATGCCGGACAGCATGATGGATGACTGAAAGGAGGATGCCTATGCCCGTATTGGATGGAGATTTTGAAGCCTTTGTCACCAATCTCGGAAAGTACAACGAGGGTGAGTTGGTCGGTGAATGGGTGAAGTTTCCCACCACCGAGGAAGAAATGCAGAAGGTTTTTGAACGCATCGGGATCGGCTCGAAGGACGAGTTCGGTCAGCCCTATGAGGAATGGTTTATCACCGACTACGAATGCCCGATCTATGGTGTTCAGAAAATGCTTGGCGAGTACGAAAGCCTTGATAAGCTCAACTATCTTGCCGCCTTGATTGACGAGCTTTCCCTGAGCGATCAAGAAAAGCTCGTTGCCATTATGGAAGCCGGATGCGATGAAGTCAGCGACATTGATGACCTCATCAATCTGACTTTCAATCTGGATTGCTATGATGTTATGCCCGGTATCAGCGACGAGTCCGATCTTGGCTATTACTACGCTCACGAAATCGGCATTTACTCCAAAAAGGATCTCGGACCGTTGGCAGACTACATCGACTATGAGCGCTATGGGCGCGACATTGCAATGGATGAGCAGGGGCGCTTTACCGATGCCGGTTATGTCCGATGCACCGGCGATAGCTGGGACAGGCAGTTCGACGGTTCTCTGGATGACATTCCTGACGAATACCGGCTCACCGGCTCTGCTGAGTCTCAGGAGCGAGACGGCAAACTGACCGTTGTAGTGGTCGAACCGGAAAAAGCTCCGCGCATTGCCGATGTCGGCTCCGATCTCAAATCGCTGCAAGACATGGTGGGCGGCTATATCGAAGCCATTTACCCCTTTGATGACCCGGTTGCCATTGTCTGCAATGAGGAAGCCAAGCTCGAAGGTCTGTCCCTCAACCGCGCACTCCGCGACGAAGATGGAGACATCTATGACATTGTTGCCGGGACATTTATGATTGTGGGGTTGACGGAAGATAGCTTTGGTTCTCTCTCCGGCGATCTTGCTCTCAAGTATGCGGAGTTCTTCAAACAGCCGGAGATGTTCGCAAAGTTGGGAGATAAAATCGTGGCGATCCCCATGATCAGTGAGGAACAGCATAAGCAGGAAGCTGTGGAACAGAAGGATTTTGAGATGAATATGGACACCTCCGGTCTGGCAGTTGCCGGTCATATCGGTACATGGCACACCATTGACCACAAAGAGGTGGACGGTCACAGCTTCTTCCTCATGGAGCATGATACCTACGGAGACGATGCCGCCTGTATCATTGTCGATGAGCGCGGCAAGCTGGTTCTCGATCAGGTCTACAACGGCTTTGATGATGACACGCTGCGTCTTCTCAAGCTCGAAGTCATGGAAGTGCCGGAAATGCCCGATCCTGCGCTGTCCGTGCAGGACATGAAGAATTACGGCTACGCATGGGCTGGTGTTCTTCCTGCCGGTCAGGAGGCGGCTGAACAGGCACTTGAAAAGGGCTGCGAGGTTTATCGGCTCTATTCGGATAACACCGAAGGCTTGTGTGTGGATGCCAAGGAGATTGCCGACCATGCTGCAAAGGGCGGGATGCTCGGCATCAGCAAGGAAAGCTGGATGGCGGCACTTGAGAAGGAAAACTATCTCAAGTCGGCTGAGATGGCAATGGAGGATGATTACGGCATGATTGACGGGATCATCAACAACGGTCCGAAGGAAGATAAAGCCCCGGAGCGAAGCGAGAAGTCCTCTATCATGGATCGGCTCAAGTCCGCAAAAGCAGATCATCCTCCAAAGGAATGCCCTCCTAAGCAAAAGCACAAAGGAGAGATAGACCTGTGAGCAAGAGTCAGAAGTGGAAGTTAGAATGGAGCTTCTATCTCGATACAGACGGGCGGCGCAAATACAATGATTTGTGCCGCCGCTGCATCCATTCCTGCAAGCAAAGTTTCAGGGCTGAAATCGTCAGATGTCCATGCTACATTTCCAAACGCAGCAGAGTAGACAGATAAGCCCGTTTTGTGTTGTGAAAAGGGTTGAAAATCAAGGATTTCTCGTCCTATAAACAGCACAGAGAAGTTGCCCTGTATGTTTTCCTATCTAAGTGTTCCCAACCGAAAGTGTAGGAATAAAGGTCGATTTTCTACCTTCCTTTGAAGGCAACAAAGTAGCACAAAGAGCCTCTGTCGATGCCCAGTCGGGTGTCGGCAGAGGCTCTTTTTTTGTGTCTTTTCCTTGAATTTTACCGTAAAATCATTCGCTAATCCATAGTGACACCATTAGCGTTTCTGTATCACTATGGTTCTAATCCATATAATATTCATGAGCGATTTAGAAAAGGAACAGGTAAACGCCCATGATTGATAAACGAATAGGAAAGCGCGTTAAGCAAGCCCGTGAGCGTCTTGGTATTACACAAGAGGATCTTGCAGAAAAGACCGGTTTGACCACAAATTATATTTCCACCGTCGAGAGAGGGATGTCATTTCCGCGTTGCGAGAAGCTGATTATTTTGCTCAATGGCTTGGAGACATCCGCTGATTCAATTTTCTGCGATGTCTTAGAGCATAGCGGAGAGGCAAAAGCCTCAGAACTCTCAAAGAAAATTGCTGATCTTCCTCCCGAAGCGCAAAAGCGTATTTTGCAAATGGTTGAGTTGATGATTCAGCAAGAGAAAGATAACATGAAGTAAGCTCATTGAAGGCTGCGTGATTTTTCACGCAGTTTTTTCTTTTGCCGACTTATTTCTACAAATTTCTTGATTTTCTATGCTATAATATATGTATAAGCGATTTAGAAACACACGCTAATACATATAAGGAGATCAAGAATATGAAAAGTTGTGCCTTCACCGGACACAGACCTCAAAATTTACCCTTTGGCTTTCGTGAGGATGATGAACGCTGCACTGCGCTCAAAGAAACCCTAAAAAAACAAATTATTTCTTTGATTACAGATGAAAATGTCACCCACTTTATCTCTGGCATGGCTCTCGGCGTTGATATGTATGCCGCCGAGATAGTGCTGGAACTGAAGAAGACTTATCCTGACATTACGCTTGAGAGTGCTATACCGTGCGAAACACAGGCAGCCAAGTGGAATGCAGCAATGCGCGAAAGGTACTATGGCATTGCTGCTCAATGTGATAAAGAAACGCTTCTTCAAACGCACTATACTCCTGACTGCATGGACAAGCGCAATCGGTACATGGTAGATCACGCTGATTACATCATTGCAGTATGGGATGGCAAGCCCAGCGGTACAGGCAAGACAGTGATGTACGCCCAAAGCAAGGGAAAGGTAATCATCAAAGTCAATCCGGCAACACTCACGGTTGAACGGTTATAAATGCCAAAAACGCCTCCACAAATCAATCCTTGCTTAAATCACAAAAATTATTTCTAAAATACAAACGCAGTACACGATTCCGCGATTGTGGAATCCGTGTACTGCGTTCATTTTTTTGTGCAGCCTTTCACGGCTCAAGAAGAAGTCACTCTGTTTCGGAAAGTCGAATAGTGCCTCCTATGAACAGCGCATCGAGTCAATGAATTTGAATCGCCGGAAACGGTTATTCGTTTCTGCTGCACTGTAAAAGCCGAGTCAGAACTGAATAAGATTACAGGAGATCATTCAGTAAATTCATACACTTGACCTTCTGTTGGAGGTTTGCACTTCCGTAGACATTCAGTGTAAAGGACACATTCTTATGACCGAGGATTTCAGAGAGCGACTTTATATCAAACTCCGGTATCTCAATCGCCCTGACTGCGAATGTGTGTCGGATCTCATGGAATTTTACCTTTTCCAATCCGTTCCGTTTCAGGAAACGGGTGAAGAACTGCCGATAAGTACGAGGCTCTGTCGGCTTTGTTTTGCCGGTCAAGAAGTAGTGGTTAGGGTTATCCGTGTAGAACTTCTTGATAATGTTCATCAGAAGAGACGGAACAGGGATCGTCCTTGCAGAAGTTTTCGTTTTGGGCGGTCCGATGTGAAGATAGGACTCGCCCTTCTTTTTGTCATAGATGCGCTGAACAGTCTTATTGATGCTGATGGTCTTATCCGTCAACGAGATGTCCTTCATCTGTAATCCGCAGAGTTCTCCAATGCGTACTCCGGTAAAAAGTGCAATTAGAATGCCAGCGGTCTTCCTGTTCAAGTTCATGTAGATGCACTGAATCAGCGCTTGCTCCTGATCTTTTGAGAGAGAAACAACCTTCTTAATGCCAAGTTCCTTCGGGTACTCGATGAGATCCCAGTTCAGCAGCGGAATCGCCCTTTCTTTGTACGCAAACTCCATTGAAAGTCTGAGAACGAGGATCACATCCCGGATGGTCTTTACCGTTAGCCCTCCGGTCTTGTCCAACCTACCGGCATCATGGAGATACGAAATGTAGCTCTGGATGTCCGTTTCAGTGATGCTGCCGATCTTACGCTTGCCGAAGTATGGAATAAGATGATTTTCGGCAATCAGCGTAAAGCTGGCATGGGTTGACGGCGTGATCATTGGCTGCTTTTGATTTAGCCAAGTGTTCACAAGCGTCTTGAATTGTGTATTGTTAGTCATATTGACCACCTCCACGAACATTATCCGTTGGAGGGATAATCAGGGCAGTATATTCCTCAAGTAACGGTCTTGAGAAGCGTCCGAAACTCCGGTTTCCGGGCTTTGATGAGCCGTACAGAACTACTCCATTAGGAGAAATAGCGTCTCTGGTGAATCGCACCGATCCGAAATCTAAAGCGCCTATTATGATGCTTAGTGCTGGAAATGGCTTTATTATGCAGTCCGAAAAGTATTCCAGAGACAATGCAGGACAGAGCCTCAAAAAATACATTCTCTTGAAACAAGGAGAATTGGCGTATAATCACGGCGCATCTAAGGCTAAACAGTTTGGTTGTTGTTATGAGCTGACTGAGCCAGAAGCACGAATCCCCTATGTGTATCATTGTTTCAAGATCAATGATCACGAATATACACCGTTTATTGCGATGGCACTCAATAACGCAAAAATGGATAAGCAACTAAAACGGCTCGTATCGTCAAGCGTTCGTATGGATGGGCTGCTCAATATCTCCTTTGAAGATTATATGAGCGTGACACTTCATCTCCCTTCGTCCACTGAACAGAAGCACATAGCCGACTTTCTCAAAAAAATAGATGAACGCATCGCTGCACAAGAAAAACTCCTTGCATCCCTCAAGAAGTATAAAAGAGGATTATTAAGAACTGTATTTTCCGAAAAAGGCAGCCACTCACTTTTGCATGATGCAGTAAGTCATAGAATAGATGAAGTATGTGATGTACTGAGTGGAAAACGCATTCCCAAAGGCGAAACATTCTCTCCCCGTCCTACTGAGTACCGGTATATAACAGTATCGGATATGGGTGAAAAATATGTAAGTTCAGACACTTTGCAGTTCATCACAAGCCACACCGAAAAGCAAATTACTCGATATAAAGTCAGAAATGGTGACATCATTATTTCTGTTGCTGGCACTCTTGGAAAGTTGAATATCATCACTCCTGACTTGGATGGAGTAAACTTGACTGAAAACTGTGATCGTTTTACAAACTTTAGAGGGATCAATCCCGAATACCTTTACCATGTACTTTCGTCTGATCTAATTCAGTCACAGATTGAAGCCTCAAAGACTAAAAACGGACAGCCTAAGCTGGCTCTCGAACGCATTAGAAACTTCGTTGTCCCCGTACCTCATCAAATAAGGCAAGAGCAGTTTGTTGGGGTAATGAACAGCATAGATAAGTACATTGCATCACAACAAGCTGTTCTCGATAGGTGTTGCAAGGCGAGAGCAGGTTTACTGCAACAGCTTTTTATATAAAGAGCTGTTGCAGCATGGATGACCGGATTTTTTCCAGATAAAATGTTAGGCGTTCTTCGTTCTCTATCTTTGCATCTATTTTCAGCAGCAATGAAGAAATCCTCTTCTGCTCCAAAATGGGGGGGCGAAATACTTTCACTGCACCGAGTTGAGGACTTGTTAACTGAGGAACACCCGTCGATTCAATATAAATGGAAGTGGCATTGATCATGTAAGCAAAGAAATCCACATCATCTTCGTATTTAGGGACTAACGAAAGAAGACGGACAATCGGAACATACTTGCAGTGACGAGCTATCGCATGACCAACTTCGCCTCTTCCAGATACAGTAATAGAATCACCTTCTACTTTGAAGTAGTTTGCATAGCCATATAAACCATTATTAGTCAAGGCGTTTGCATACACTGGATATGGATAACTTGTTGAATATGTGGGTGAACTATTTTGTCGGTCAATATCGCCCCCGGCAGAAATCGTAAAAATCTCTGCCAATCTTACGGTTTCCCAGCGTTTATTTTCACTGCCTGCAAAAGCCACTGTACCAGAAATTAACGCCTTAACGAGTCCTCTTTTATACTTCTTGAGGGATTCGACTAACGCTCGTTGTTTTTCAAT
>OLRJ01001721.1_pt1 | contig 18064 bp, 15 predicted proteins | sample 1672741 | NCBI WGS metagenome assembly OLRJ01 (sample SAMEA3136719, study PRJEB25190) | human gut metagenome | biome: human gut; feature: human-associated habitat; material: faeces | place: Austria | collected 2013
GTTCTGCTGACGCTGGCCTTTGCGGCGCCCATCGGTATCTTTTCTGCAATCTATCTGGTGGAATATGCAAAGCGGGGCAATAAGATTGTTCTTCTGATTCGTATGACCACAGAGACACTGGCAGGAATTCCGTCTATCGTATATGGTCTGTTTGGTTTCCTGATGTTCGCAGTAGCTTTTAAGTGGGGATATTCATTCCTTGGTGGCGCATTGACGCTGGCAATGATGGTTTTGCCTACGATTATGAGAACGACGGAAGAAGCACTGAAAGCAGTTCCGGATTCTTACAGAGAAGGAAGCTTCGGACTTGGCGCAGGACGCCTTAGAACCGTATTTCAGGTAGTGCTTCCTTCTGCAATCCCGGGAATCCTTTCTGGCGTCATTTTAAGTATCGGACGTATCGTTGGCGAGACAGCAGCGTTGATCTTTACAGCCGGAACGATTGCGGAGATACCGGGTGGACTGCTTCAATCCGGACGTACATTGGCAATTCACATGTACGCATTATTGAATGAAGGTCTGCATGTAAATGAAGCCTATGCAACGGCAGTTGTTCTGTTGGCACTGGTCATTGTGATCAATGCGGTGTCTGAGCGGGTAGCGCATAAGCTGTCCCAGAAGACCGGAGCATAAGACGGTCGTTGTTGTTACTGCGCAAAAAAATCTGTACAGAAGTTTCCTTTGAAAGACTGTGACAGAAAAATGACAGGATTCTGATGCGCAGAGATTGAAAAAAATCTGAAACAGGACTGTATCTTTACAGAAATATTTCAGACAGATGGGAGAGAAAAGAATCAGATGAGCAAAGATAAAATGGTAGTTGAAAACCTGGATCTGTATTATGGAAATTTCCAGGCTTTAAAAAATATTAACCTCCGACTTCCGGAAAATGAGATATCCGCATTTATCGGACCTTCTGGCTGTGGCAAGTCCACACTTTTAAAATGTCTGAACCGGATGAATGATCTGGTAGAAGGATGTAAGATTGACGGAAAAGTAACACTGGACGGACAGGATATCTATCAGGGCATGGATGTCACACTTTTGAGAAAACGTGTAGGAATGGTATTCCAGCGACCGAATCCGTTCCCAATGAGTATTTATGACAATATCGCATATGGACCGAGAACCCACGGCATCCACTCCAAGGCAAAACTGGATGACATTGTAGAAAAATCCCTGCGGGATGCTTCCATCTGGGAAGAGGTAAAAGACCGTCTGAAAAAAAGCGCTCTTGGAATGTCTGGCGGACAGCAGCAGAGACTCTGTATTGCCAGAGCACTGGCTGTACAGCCGGAGGTACTTCTGATGGATGAGCCGACATCTGCACTGGATCCGATCTCTACTTCAAAAATAGAAGACCTTGCTGTGGAACTCAAAAAAGATTATACTATTATCATGGTAACCCACAACATGCAGCAGGCTGCCAGAATTTCTGACAAAACAGCATTTTTCCTGTTGGGAGAGATGGTCGAGTTTGGTAATACAGAAGACATCTTCGCAAAACCTCAAGATAAGAGAACGGAAGATTATATTACAGGACGATTTGGTTAATCTTCTTACAATTACGCACAAGTTTCACGTGCGTTTGGCTTGAAGAAGAAATATTTATGAGAAAGTTTCATAAATTTCAGATGCGATATGAAAAAGTCAGGGAGGAAATAATAATGATGAGAAAAGTATTTCAGGATCAGCTAGAGGAACTGCATGTTGAACTGATCCAGATGGGGGCACTGTGTGAGCGCGCCATTCTTTCAGCGGAAAAGACGATGCTAGTAAAGAATGATAAACTTTCCGGAGAAGTCCATCATTTGGAGCAGCAGATCGATCAGAAAGAGAGAGATATCGAAGATCTTTGCATGAAGATGCTGCTGCGCCAGCAGCCGGTGGCCGGTGATCTCCGACTGATCACTGCAGCATTACGTATGATTTCGGATATGGAACGGATCGGGGATCAGACCTGTGATATTGCAGATATTACGAAAGAAATCGAAGACAACAGCATGATAGAAAAACTTCCCCTGCGGGATATGGCAGAAGCTACGATCCGAATGCTGACAGACAGTGTGGATTCTTTTGTACGAAGTGACAGGATTCTGGCTCAAAAAGTCATGGAGGCAGATGATTTTGTAGATGGCAAGTTTCAGCAGATTAAAGATCAGCTGATTGGTTTCCTTACAGAACAGCCAGATAAAAGTGAAGTATTTCTGGATTTTCTCATGATCGCAAAATATTATGAACGTATTGGAGATCATGCGGTAAATATCGCAGAATGGGTAGAATATTCTATCACAGGAGAACATGTAGGAGCGTAAAAAATGATTTATATCTTAGAAGATGACAACAGTATCCGGGAACTTGTAGTTTACAGCCTGAAAAGCTCAGGCATGGAGGTAATGGGATTTGAACGACCGTCCGAGTTCTGGGAACAGATGAAAAAAGAGAAACCGTCTCTGCTTCTTCTGGATATCATGCTTCCGGAGGAAGATGGCTTAAGTATTTTGAAAAAACTGAGAGATGCTTCCGTTACCAGAGCGCTGCCAATTATCCTTCTGACAGCAAAAGGCAGTGAATATGATAAAGTTAAAGGTCTGGATAGCGGAGCGGATGATTATATTTCCAAACCGTTTGGCATGATGGAGCTGATCTCCAGAATCCGTGCACTGCTGCGGCGAACCGGGGAAGGTCAGGCAGAAGATGTGCTTCAGATCGGAGATCTGGCTGTGTATCCGGGCAAACATCAGGTGCGGGTACAGGGACAGAAAGTGGAACTGACATTAAAAGAATTTGAACTTTTAAATCTGATGATGTCCAATCCGGAAATGGTATTTACCAGAGAGCAGATCCAGGATAAGATCTGGGGATATGCTTTTGACGGAGAGAGCCGGACAGTAGATGTGCATATACGGACACTTCGGCAGAAACTTGGAGGCTGTGGCAATCTGATAAAAACAGTGCGCGGTGTTGGATATCGACTGAGCGGGGAGACAGAATGATAAAGAAAACCTTTCGATCCATGTTTATCTTGATCTTTTGCATGGTGCTGGTGTGCGTGGGTCTGATCATGGGCGTCTTATACAATTATTTTGAGAAACAGTACAGCACAGAACTTGTCAATGAAGCAACTTATGTAGGACAGGGCGTAGAACTTAACGGTAAGGAGTATCTGGAAAATCTGAACAAGAAAAATATCCGTATCACATGGATTGATTCTGACGGAACTGTTTTGTTTGACAATCAGGCAGATGCTTCTAAAATGGAAAATCATGCAGACCGTGTAGAAGTACAGGAAGCTATGCAGAAAGAATCCGGAAGCAGTATACGGTATTCCAGTACACTTTCAGAAAAAACAATGTATTATGCATTACATCTATCCGATGATACAGTCATTCGATTGGCCAATACGTATCGTAGCCCGCTTTCTATTACCTTGGGTATGCTTCAGCCTATTGTGGCGATTATCGTTATCGCACTTGCATTTTCTGGTTGGATGTCCTATCGTTTGTCGAAACGAATCGTAAAACCGATCAACGAGATTGATCTGGAACATCCGGAGGATGCGAAAGCGTATGATGAGCTGTCTCCGTTCTTGCATCGGATTGAGCAGCAGAACAGGCAGATTCATAAGCAGATCCAGGAACTGAAACGGCAGCAGATAGAGTTTTCTGCAATCACAGAAAACATGAGCGAAGGCTTTGTCGTCGTAGATACAAAGCAAAATGTGCTGTCTTATAACAGCAGCGCATTGAAGCTTCTTGGAATTCCTTCTGTAAAGGAAAATAAAAATGTCCTGCAGTTAAATCGCAGTGAAAGTTTCCAGGAAGCGCTTCATCTTGCGTTAAAAGGCGAGCATGCACAGCGGATGATGACGCACAACAACCGCAGTTATCAGCTGTTTGCCAATCCAGTCTTTCAGGATGACGTTGTATCAGGAGCTGTTTTGGTCATTATGGATGTGACTGAGAAAGAACAGAGGGATGCACTGCGCAGAGAGTTTACGGCGAATGTGTCTCATGAACTGAAAACGCCGTTGACATCGATTTCCGGAACCGCAGAGATTATGACCCAGGGACTGGTCAAGGCGGAAGATATCCCGCATTTTGCTGAAAATATCTATAAAGAAGCGCAGAGACTGATTACGCTGGTAGGTGATATTATCAATCTCAGCAAGCTGGAAGAAACAGATTTTGAGCAGCAGAAAGAACTGGTAGACCTTTCTGAGATTGTGGAAGAAGTAGTTGCGACACTGCATAATGAGGCACAGAAGAAAAAAATCAGTTTTTTAGTGCAGACAGAGAGATGCCAGATTCTGGGCATTCCGTCTATTCTGAATGAGATTGTGTATAACCTGTGTGATAATGCCATCAAGTACAACAAAGAAAATGGCGAAGTGACCGTAAAATTACTGAAAAAAGACAAACGTGTGGAACTCAGCGTAAAAGATACCGGTATCGGCATCCCATACGAAGAGCAGCAAAGAGTCTTTGAGCGGTTCTATCGTGTGGACAAGAGCCATTCCAAAGAGATCGGCGGAACCGGTCTGGGTCTTTCCATCGTAAAACATGGTGTAATGTGTCATAACGCGGAACTGAAACTGGAGAGCGAACCGGGAGAAGGAAGCTGCTTTAAAGTTTTGTTTTAGCATTTTCAGAAAAATAAAATATTAAAAAACCTTCGGTACAGCTGAAAGGAAATTGTTTTGCCGGTATTCGGCAGGCATTACCTGTCAGTTCTATCGGAGGTTTTTTGTTGTGAACAGTATATAGACTTTTTTCTTCTTTTTTTGACGTCTGAAAAAGGCAAAATAAGAGTGCCGAAATTTTGAAGTAAGAAAAGGAGGAGAAGGAATGAAAAAGTGGAAATCCCGCAGAAGCAAACAAGGCATTCTGGCGTTGTTTCTGTCGTTTTGCATGGTTATCGGTATGGCATGCGGCGTATGGGCAGCTGATATATCTGATTTTGCCCGCCCGTCAGATGCTGTTACGGATACGTCCATTTCACTGGAGTATTGGATCACAAACTATGAAGTGTACCGTACCAGTGGAAAGCAGGAGCATACCAGGAGCATTTCCAGCACGATGGATGGGATACAGTCAGAAGAAGGGGTGGCGCTGGAGTCATTGGCACCACAGACAGCCTATTCTTTTTTTGATGGAACAGTAACGGTCTATTACTGGCAGGCGATGTGTCTGGATTCCAGCCATCAGCAGAGCAATGCATCCGGAGATGATGAGACCGGAAACGGCACGACTATGACCCATATCCGGTATTACAACGGGGCGTGGCAGTATCAGACTCTGGAGGGCAGCTGGCAGTATTTCCACAAAGGAGATCAGCTGGTGGCATATTATCTGCAGAAGACAGATGTGACAAAAGAGATCGAGACGTATGCAAAGGACTGGGGATATGGCACAGATGGAACAACGCCAAACACCAGCAATGGAAAAGGACAGGTAGCGCTGACCGTTGCCGTAGTGTATCCGGATGGAACGGTATCTCCGACAGAGTCTGCGATGTACGGACAGTCAACGACGATTTTTAATTACTGGTCCGGTCGTGATATCGGCATCGTAGCGCCAGTCAATAACAGTGATTATAACATTTTCAGGATTACCGTAACGGATGGAAAACGAACCTCCGGTTCTGCAAATGTGTGGTATAAGAGCGATTCCATTCAATGGAATAAAAAGACCAACGAAGCCGGTTCTCGGTGGTATGACGAGACAGAAGTGTGGAATCAGACTTCCGGAACCCAGCCAATGGTAAATGGTAAGACTTCTTCCATTACATGGAGCGCAAAAAATACAGCGAAGCTGATCTTGATCTATCTGGAGCCGATTCAGAAGGAGACAAACCTGAATGTCCGATATGTGGATGACAGTGACAATTCTCTGATCAAGAGTTATCAGATCGCCATGGCATATCAGCAGGGAGATCCGGTTCCGGATTTTCTGACAGCATTGCAGCAGACATCCGATGTGCATGTGGGCAGCATCACGTTGGATGAAGATGCGTATGTGGAAAACAGTTCTTCTGTAAAGCAGACATTTAACCGTGATATTTCCGTCATGACAGATATTGACGGAAAATACAGCAGCGGACTGTATCAGTACATGGGTGCAGATATTTCCGAAGATGGCAAGACGCTTACCCTGCATTACAACATTGATACTTCCCAGCTGAGCAAAAACTATGTCATTGATTTTGGAAATCCGGTAAAAATTCCGTTATCGGAGTTGATTTCCAATACAGAAGCAAGGATTTCAAAAGTATCCGCAGACAGCGGACACAAAGATCAGGTAACCATCGGAAGTGATTATGAGATTACCTATCATCCATCAGAGATTCTGAAACAGACGGATGTGGTAAAGATTACAGTTACTTATACAGGCGGCAGTCAGGATACGTTCCAGATTGGTTTTACACCGGCTTCCAATGTGATGTATGAGGAAAATGTTTTTACTCTTACAGAAGATTCTGACTGGAACCGGACGGGAACAGCGTCTGATGGAAGTCAGGTCAGAGAAGTGCTGGGACAGGAAGGCATTCATGGATATGATGCTATATATCAGTCTGATAAAACATTTAGTGGCGAAAGCGCTTATCAGGCATCCCTTTCTCTAAATGGAGGTTCTTTTGCAAAAACAAAAACAGCACAATTTTCTTTCCATGGAACAGGATTTGATCTGATCTCCGAATGTGGACCCGATACAGGCATGTTGATGGCGGTGGTGCGGGACAGTGCCGGAAAGGTAGTAAAATCCTATCTGGTGGATACTTATTTTTCCGGAAGCGGCAGCAGCCTGTTTGAAGGAAAAACGGGAGTGCTGGATTATCAGGTGCCGGTAGTTCGATGCATGGATCTGCCACAGGGAACCTATCAGGTAACGGTATCCGGCTGCCTGACCAGTGGAAGCGGCGCAGCTTCTGCAAAAGGAAAGAGTGCTTCCTGTGCAGCTATATCTGAACAGGCACAGGCGGCAGAACAGGAAGATATTGTTGCAGAAGTGGTAAAGCAGTTAGGGTTTAGGGATATCAATGCAAAAGATGTAGAGATTTCCTATATGGATGCCGGAAGTGTGCTGGCGAGTGGAACATCAGCTGTTTCGCAGAAACAGACAGTCAGTAAAAAAATGATGGCAGTGAGCAGCCTGAGTGGTGATACAGATGCTATTAGCTTGCAGTATGCCGTGAAAAACGCAGCTGTCTGTGTGGCAGAGGCAATCGCCACAACAGCAGGGTCTGAGGATGAAAAATTAACCGCGTCAACATCTGCATCTGTATATCTGGATGGTGTTCGTATCTACAACACCATGGAAAAGGATTCTTCTTATGTGGCTTCTGAACAGAATATTTCCTATGGATCTGTCTATGACTATGTGAATAACAGCCTGGATACGGCAAAAGACTGGACGGAACAGGCAGTGGTTTATGTAGAGTATGACGGCGAGCAAGATGCGTACAGTATTGAGGATTATAAAGAAAAAGGACCAGAAAACGAGGTTTATCTGACACCGGGCAGTCAGATTGCATTTGTATTGAAGGGCTATGAGCAGGGGGATACCGTGCAGATCGCAGCAAAAGCGATCAGTGATACCGTGCAGGTAAATGGACTTGCAGATGTAACAACGATTGATACGGCGACAGAGCTGTATTATACTGTCACACCGCAGTATGATGCAGAAAAAGAGCGGTGGTATGTACTTGTTGGCAGCCAGAAAGACTCTAAGGGTCTGTTATCTTTAAGCGCCTGCAAACTTTCCACTGATCTTACACCAGGGGCAAATGCAGCATTTGCACAGTATATTCTGGATCAGAGATCAGCAGGAGCCGGAGAAACAACAGATAGTTCTACAGATGAATCTTCTGAAAATGGAACAGGATCGTCTGGAGATTCCATCGTAGCACCGGGAAATGGTTCCGGTAATGGAGATGTATCAGACAGTGCGGCAGGAACATTCGACCATGCATATATGAATACAATCAAAAATCTATTTAAGAAAGTATGGAATATATGGAATAAGAAAATATAGATATCAGGAGGTCAAAAATCTGAGATGAAAAAGAAATATGAGGCGCCAGAAGTGGAAGTGATCCGCTATTCCCTTCATGAGGCCATCGCAGCAGGCTGTGCAAATAAGGTGTTTAATCATACGACAGAAGGCTGTCAGGACGATCCGACTGATTTTGGACAGTTCCTGCTTGGCATGGGTGTGACATTTGCAGAGGACACCTGTGGCAGCGGAGGTTTACAGGGATACTGTTACTTTACTTCCAGTCAGGTGTTATTTAATTCTTAGTGATTGGGCAGAGACAGATTCCGTTGGGCAGCAGCGTTTTCAAAAGGGATGTTGCTGTCCTGACGGATATATCTGTTATATTTGCATTTGAGAAAAAGGAGGAAGCATGTTCAACTATACATATGAGATTGCTGAACGCAGGATACAGTTTTGTTCGGAAGTACCGCTTCAGCAGGATGCATGGAGCGTATTGTTTCAGACAGATAAGATGCTGTATGAGACAGATATTTTCTGTATCATCAAACTTTGTAAAAAGCTGCCGGATCAACAAGGAAAACTTCTGACACAGACTCTGACGATGCATTTGTACAGGGAACAGGATGTGTTGTGGCAGGAACTGCTGGCACTGTCGGATGGCAGAGTTCTTGCCAGAGCGCAGTATTCCGTAAATGGGAGAGCTGACAATAGAAGGAATGAAGTGCGGTTGTATCTGGCAGAGATAGAACAGCCCTGGATCAACCGCATTGCGCATATCTGGGCAGGGATGGATCTGGGCTATCAGCTGTTATGGCAGGATCGGCTGCTGATGCACAGTGCATCTGTAAGTACCGGACAGGAGATAATTCTGTTCGCCGGTCCATCTGGTATCGGAAAATCTACCCAGGCAGAGTTGTGGCGGAAATATCGGGGAGCAGAGATTTTGAATGGAGATAAAAATATGATTGGGGTTGTGACTGACAGATCATCTGCTGGAACAGAGTGCCGAAGCGTCATGGTTTATGGTGTACCGTTTTGTGGAACAAGCAGCATCTGTCATTCTTTTAAAAAGTCGCTGCAGACAATCGTTTTTTTAGAACAGGGAGAACAAAATGAAGTGAAACAGCTTCGGGGGAGAGAGGCACTGACCGGTCTGCTGGAAAACTGTATAGGACATCCGGGAGTAGCGGAAGCCACTGCGAAAATGCTGGAACTGGCAGCGGAAGTCGTAGAACAGATTCCGGTGTTTCGACTGATATGCAGACCGGAAAAAGAAGCCGTGGAAATTTTAGAACAGGTATTGGTAAAAAATATATTTAGAGAGTGATGAAAATTTTTTAAGTATATCATAAATAACAGGGAGGACATATGGCATTATCCTATACACAATTTATTGATTATCTGTCCTGGCGGGCAGGGCAGCAGCAGATTCCATTGTCCGGAACATTTGAACTGACATCACGTTGCAATCTGAACTGCAAAATGTGTTATATTCACAGAAAAGAGCAAGATCAATGTGCCAGAAGACAGGAATTATCCACGGAAGACTGGTTGGGACTTGCAAAGGCGGCACAGGAACAAGGCATGTTGTTATTGTTGTTGACTGGAGGGGAACCATTTGTAAGGAACGATTTCTGGAAAATCTATCAGGGGTGTAAGGATTTGGGGCTGTCCGTTTCCATTAATACTAACGGAACGTTACTGACAGCTCAAAACATTCAGAAGATGTGTGAAGATCCGCCAGCAAGGATAAATCTGACGCTGTATGGTACAAGTCGTGAAACTTATGAACATTTATGTGGAAATGAGAATGCCTTTGACAGGGTAATGGAGGTTATTCATGAATTGAGGCGACAGAAAATGCCATTGAAACTGAACTACAGTGTGACATCATATAATCAGAAAGAATTTCAGGATGCATGTAAGTTGGCAACAGATCTGGAGATTCCAATACAGGCAGCAACGTATATGTTTCCGCCAGTCAGAACGTCAGATCTTTCAGAACAAATAATGCAGCGGCTCACACCGCAGGAAGCTGCAAAAGCAGCTTTTTTCTATGATCAAAGCCGATTTTCGGAGGCTCAGATGCGACAAAAGTGTGAGCAGATACAAAATCTGCGCTTTCAGGGAGCTGATATTGTGGGAGAAATGCAGAATGTTAGTAAACAGATGGAAAAAATGAGCTGCAGGGCTGGTTCTACTGCATTCTGGATCAACTGGAAAGGGCAGATGCAATTATGTGGGATGATGGAACAGCCGGTAGCAGCAGTTTCGTCAGAGAATTTTGCAGAAGTCTGGCATCAGATGCGGCAGGAACGGGAGAAGATTTTTTTGCCGAAAACATGCAGTCATTGTGAGTGGCGAACATATTGTGAGTGCTGTCCGGCAGCATGTTACGGAGAAAACAGGAGATATGACATGATGCCGGCATATTTATGCGAAAAAATGGCAACATATAGAAAACTTGCAAAAAAATATTTGCATATCCATCCGGTTATCCCTAATGAAACAAAATTAACATTGAATTGAAATTCATTTTTGTGTTTGAATTATAAGATGAAAATAATTCATGTACAAATTGAAAAAAATTCATTATCCCTATTTACATTGTTTTTCTCAATGGTATAATAGGAAAAGTCCGATTTCCTATTATATGGAAAATATTTTTGCAGCTATTTGTTCCACTGTCTGGGAGGCTGCAAAATGAAGATATGTGTATCTATATAGTTATAAGAAAACAGGAAATATTTAAAAGACAGTATATGCAAAACATACAATGAGATGAGGTAGATAGAATGAAGAACGGAATTGAAATCCGCTGGCACGGTCGTGGCGGTCAGGGAGCAAAAACTGCAGCACTGCTTCTGGCAGACGTGGCATTTAAAACTGGCAAACATGTACAGGGTTTCCCAGAGTATGGTCCGGAGCGAATGGGAGCGCCGATTACGGCATATAATCGTATCAGCGATAACCAGATTCGTGTACATTCCAATATTTATGATCCGGATTACGTCGTAGTTGTAGATGAGACATTGTTACATTCTGTAGATGTGACTGCAGGATTAAAACCGGAAGGAGCAATTATTGTAAATACGGCAAAGACACCGGAAGAGATACTTCCTCAGTTAAACGGTTATATGGGAAAAGTTGTAACTGTAGATGCAAGAACAATTTCAGAAGAAGCTTTGGGAAAATATTTCCCGAACTCTCCGATGCTGGCAGCAGTGGTAGCTACAAGCAAAGTAATGGAGAAAGATACGTTCCTGGGCGAGATGCGTGCTTCCTATCAGCATAAATTTGCCAAAAAACCGGAAGTCATCGACGGAAATATGAAAGCCCTGGAAATGGCATTTGACGCTGTATCTTAAAAGCCGGAGTTAAAAAGGAAGATATCTATTTATCGGGACAACGCACCTGGCAGCTGCATAGAGTTGGATAGCTGTACAGATATTTGAAGGTACAGGGATGATTCCTCTGATTGGCACCTGAAACAGGATAGATATACCACAGTTTTTAAACTACAGCAAATATCATATATTTTAGAAACAATAGATAAAATAGATAACGTCATACATGCTGTATGATGATAAGAATCCAAGGAGAAACAATGAAACACGATATCACAAAGATCAATGAGACAACCCCTCATACCGGTCTGACAGAAGGAATGCATATCTGCGCGACCGGAACATCCAAATTGTTTAAGACCGGAGAATGGAGAAACTTCACGCCGGATTATCATGAAGACAAATGTAAACAGTGTCTGCTGTGCGCACCGGTCTGTCCGGACAGCAGCATTCCTGTAACTGATGGCAAACGTGCAGGCTTTGACCTGGATCACTGTAAAGGCTGCGGTATCTGCGCAAAAGTATGCCCGTTTGGCGCAATTACAATGAGGGAGGGTGTGAACTAATGGCAATCAAAGAACGTATGTCAGGAAACGAAGCAGTTTCCTACGCAATCAAACAGATCAACCCGGATGTTATGCCGGCATTCCCAATCACACCGTCTACCGAGATTCCTCAGATGGTATCCACATATATTGCAAATGGCGAGATAGATACAGAGTTCGTGCCGGTAGAAAGCGAGCATTCTTCCATGAGTGCAGCTATCGGCGCATCTGCAGCCGGCGCCCGTACCCTGACAGCTACCTCTTCTGCAGGTCTGGCATTTATGTGGGAGGAACTTCTGCTGGCAGCATCCAACCGTCTTCCGATAGCGTTGGCGCTGGTTCTTCGTACTATGTCCGGTCCGATCAATATCAACTGTGACCATTCTGATGGTATGGGAGCAAGAGATACCGGCTGGATCCAGATTTATGCAGAAAATAATCAGGAAGCATACGATAACTTTGTACAGGCTTACCGTATCGCAGAGCACAAGGATGTACATCTTCCGATCATGATCTGTCAGGATGGATTTATTACCAGCCACGCAGTAGAAAATATCGAGTTGTTGGAAGATGATGTAGTAAAAGAATTCGTTGGAGAATATGAGCCGGAAGATTATCTGTTAAATCCGAAGCAGCCGATGTCTGTAGGACCGTATGCCGTTACCCATTATGTTATGGAGGCAAAGAAAAATCAGCTGATTGCTTTGGAAAATGCAAAGCAGGTTATTCTTGATGTTGCTGATGAATATGCAAAGATTTCCGGCAGACAGTACGGACTTTTTGAAGAATACAGAACCGAAGATGCAGATTATATCATGCTGATGATCGGCTCTGCCGCAGGAACGACAAAAAATGCGGTAGATGAACTTCGCGAGCAGGGCATGAAAGTCGGTCTCCTGAAACTGCGTGTCTTCCGCCCGTTCCCGGCAAAAGAGATTGCAGAAGCACTGAAAAACTGCAAAGCAGTCGCAATTCTGGATCGTTGTGAGAGCTACAATGGCAATGGTGGCGTACTGGGCAGTGAAGTGACAGCAGCACTTTACCAGAATAAGATTGTTGAACCGGAAGCAATCAATTATATTTACGGTCTTGGCGGACGTGATTTTACTGTAGAAGATGCAGAAGGCGTATTTAAAGAGTTACAGGATATCGTAGAGAACGGAAAACCGGTCGAGCAGTTTAAATACATCGGTCTGAGAGAAGAGGAGGCATAAGATGAGCGGATATAATTTTAAAGAAGTAATGAGTAAACCGGAACGTCTTGCCCCGGGACACAGAATGTGTGCAGGCTGTGGCGCAACCATCGCAGTGCGTGCTGTACTCCGTGCCCTTCACGAAGGCGATCATGCTGTTATCGGAAATGCGACCGGATGTCTGGAAGTATCTTCTTTCATGTATCCATATACTTCATGGGAAGACAGCTATATCCACAATGCATTTGAGAATGCAGGATCTACCTTAAGTGGTGTAGAGGCTGCCTACAAAGCGCTGAAAAAACGTGGCAAGATTCCGGCAGACGAAACATTTAAATTTATTACATTCGGTGGAGACGGCGGTACGTATGATATCGGATTCCAGTCTCTTTCCGGAGCAATGGAGCGTAACCATGACCTCGTATATGTCTGCTATGACAATGGCGCATATATGAACACCGGTATCCAGCGTTCTTCCGCAACACCGATGTATGCCGATACAACGACCACACCAGTAGGTAGTCAGTCCGATGGTAAGATGCAGAACCGGAAAGATCTGGCAAGCATTATCGCAGACCATGACGTTCCGTATGTGGCACAGTCCACACTTCTTGGAACTTTTTCCGATCTTCATCAGAAAGCAGAGAAAGCCATCTACACCGAAGGTGCAGCATTCCTGAACATCATGACTCCATGTCCGCGTGGATGGAGATATGATACACCGGAGATCATGAACATCTGTAAACTTGCAGTGGATACCTGCTACTGGCCATTGTTTGAAGTAGATCACGGTAAATGGATCTTGAACTATGAGCCGAAGAAAAAACTTCCGATTGAAGATTTCTTAAGAGCCCAGGGACGTTTCAAACATCTGTTCAAACCGGGTAACGAGCATCTTATCGAGCAGTTCCAGGCAGAAGTAGACCGCAGATGGGAAGATCTGCTGTATAAATGTGCGAGATAAGATCCGACAGATAAAATAAAAATGACAATCTGAGAAAACCTGTGAATAGTATTAAAATGCTACTTCACAGGTTTTTTGACATATAAAACCGAAAGTCAGGCAGAATCCTTTCGTTGAATGTCGGATTTATATTATGTTGGATAGAAGGGGCGAGAGTCAGGTAACTATTCAATATATGGAAGAAGTTATTATCGTTTACAAAAATATACGAAAAAGTTATGCTGTACATGTTATAATAATATAAAAATAAAGAATTTTGTTGAGCAAGAGAAGTTGGGTATAATAATCCTGAAGACAGGAGGATACAGGATGAAAAAGAACTTATACCCACATGTGTTTCAGCCATTGAAAATACGGGGACTGACGTTGAAAAATCGATTGCAATATGCACCTACGGTAGTATTAAAATGTTCTTCGGAAGGGGATGTAACCCGTGAAATGACAGAATTTATGGAATGGCAGGCCAGTACAGGTGTTGCTTATGTTACAATTGGGGATACACCAGTAGTACGGGGCAATTCTTCCGCATGGCTTTGTGAAATGAATGTCTGCGAAGATCGGTGTATCCATGGAATGCGTGAACTTGTAGAAGCTGCCAGATATCATGGCGCAGAGATATCTGTTGAACTTGCGCATGCAGGACGTGGTACACCTACTATACCGGAAGGACCTCCGGCATTGGCTCCGTCAAACAGACCTTATGGAAAAGATGCAGTAGCATTTGATAACAGTTATAGCAATATTAAAGCTATGGATCGCAAAGATATGGATACTGTAAAGGGATATTATGTAGATAGCGCGATACGCTGTAAGAAAGCAGGCTTCCATATAATCATGCTCCACTGTGCACATAATAATCTGTGTCTCCAGACAGCAATGTGCGGACGGATGAATACGGAGGGAGTCTTGAAAATCGTCTCAGATATCCTGTTGAAGTTATAAAAGCTGTCAGAGAGGCTGTTGGAGATGATATGGTTATTGAGGCTCGTTTTTCTGCACAGGAAGATACACCAGGCGGTCTGGAGTTCCCGGAGGCACTGGAATTTATGAAGGCAGCAGAACCCTATATTGATATCATTCATGTATCACAGGGAAATGTGTTTAATCTTGGAGGAACTTTTTGTATTCCTACATACTTTAAGGGAAGACAGCTGAATGTACCGTTTGCGGCAGAAGTGAAAAAGCATGTGAAGATTCCGGTTGCTGTTGTTGGAAACATTACCAGTTTGAAAGAAGCTGAAGAAATCATTGCTTCCGGCAAAGCGGACATTGTGGCCATGGCAAAATCTTTTATGGCAGATGGAGATCTGATCCATAAATCGCTGGATGGAAAAGCGGATGAAGTGCGTCCCTGTACCCGTTGCGATCATTGCGGGAATGCGAATGTATATGGAACATCTATGCATTGTGCAGTAAATCCGTGTATGGGAAAAACAGGATCTGTTCCAAGGGCAGAGATATCAAAAAGGGTAATGGTCATCGGTGGTGGTCCTTCAGGAATGACAGCGGCACAGGTTCTTGCTGCACGTGGACATCAGGTAGATCTATATGAAAAAACAGATTGTCTGGGTGGACTTCTGGATGATGCGACCGTAGCGCCATTCAAAGAATATATGCGTCTGTATCTGAACTGGCACAGGGAAGAAACAAGGCGTTGTGGTGCAAAGATTCATCTGAACACAGAAGTTACTGCTTCTATGGTGGAAAAGGAAAATCCGGATGCGGTAATTGTCTGCTGTGGCTCTGTTTATCTGAAGCCGTCCATACCGGGAATAGAAAAATCCTGTGTAGAAACGGTAAAAGCAGTGGAACAGCATGAGGCTGTAACAGGACAGCATGTGATTGTCTGCGGCGGAGGCATTACTGGTATGGAATGCGCATTAATGCTTGCTATGGAGGGAAAACAGGTCACTGTGTTAGATCAGATTCCGAAAGAACAGTTTTGTGCAGGAATGCCGGTATTCAACCGGGCAGATCTTCTGGATCATTTGAAACAATATCAGGTACAGTTACAGGGAAATACAAAGATTCTGGAATTTGAAGATACCGGCATAAGGGTTTTGCGAAATGGAAAGGAACAGAAACTTTTCTGCGATACTGCTGTAATCGCTATGGGTGTCCGGCCGGATCGCAGGCTGGCAGATGAATTGCTGACCAGATATCCTTCTGATGTATGGGTTGTCGGAGATTGTGTTTCTTCCGGAAGAAATCTCTACCATGCAAATCAGGAAGCATATCATGCTGCAATGAGTATTTAGTAACAGGATAGAAAAAGATGCGGGTCAGGTTCCTCCACTGCTCTCGTCAGACAGGAGGAAGTATGGAACTGACACAGTTAAAATATTTTCAGACAGTGGCACAGATGGGAAGTGTTTCGCGGGCAGCGCAGGAGCTGTATGTGACGCAGCCAAACCTGAGCCGGAGTATTGCCAGACTTGAGAAAGAAATTGGTGTTCCGTTATTTGAACATCGAAAAGGAAAAATTGTGCTGAACGATTATGGAAGAATATTTCTGAGTAGTGTAGATATCTGTCTTTCGGAACTTTCCACAGGTGTTCATGCAGTAAAACGACTGTATGATGCAGACCAGAATAATCTTTCGATTGGTGGCTCTGTAGATGGGATTCTCGCAGATATGCTGATTGGGTTTTCCATGAAATATCCGGAGATTGGAATCCGACAGTTTGACTGCTCCCAGAAAGAAATGCGGGAAAAATTACTGTCCGGCGATCTTGATCTTGGAATTACGGGAATACCAGTAGATGATGAAACACTTGTGTTTAAAGTGTTGGACGAAAAAGAATATGTCATACTGGTTGGTGGAAAACATCCGTTGGCAAAAAGAGAAAGGGTGTCGTTGTCAGAGTTGAAAAATGAGCGTTTTATATGTAGTGATTCCCGTGTGGGAACGGATTTTCTGCAGCAGATTTGTGAAAATGCGGGCTTTGGTGTAAAGATTGCTTTTGAAGTGGAAAGCAATGAGCTGATTTATAGTCTTCTGGAAGAAAATCAGGGAATCGCCTGTATGCCAGTATCACATATCAGTAAAATTCAACGGGATTATCCGGACAGTGATGTGAAAGCAGTTTCTATTCAGGAGAAGATATCGAAAGCACAGTTAGGGATCCTGTACCGGAAAAATTATCAGTTCAGTCATGCCGCAAAACAGTTTTCGGAGTTTGTGGAGGCGTGGCTGCAATCGGAGAGCAGACGGGTAGAACAGTTGATTACATGGAAAAATGAATAAAGTTGAAAACAGGAGGAGCAACATGGGACTTTTAGAACATAAAATAGCGATTATTACTGGAGCAAATTCCGGAATTGGTAAAAAGACAGCAGAGATTTTTGCCAGAGAAGGAGCAGTCGTTGTACTGGCTGCCCGCCGTATGGAAAAACTACAGGAAGTGGAAGCAGAGATCCGCAAAAATGGAGGAGAAGCATTTTCTGTAAAAGGAGATGTGAGTATTCAGGAAGATTGCCAGCATATTGTAGATGAAGCAGTAAAAAAATATGGACGGATCGATGTACTTGTAAATAATGCGGGAATGGCAGATAAACACCGTCCGATCACACGGTGTGATACAGACTGGTGGCATGAAATCTGCCGGGTAAATCAGGATTCTGTATTTTATATGATGAAGGCAGTGATTGAGGTAATGGAAAAACAGGGAAACGGTTCTATTGTAAATATTTCTTCCATTGGAGGTGTTCGTGCAAACAGCGGTATCGCATACAGTGCGACGAAGACTGCTGTAAATGCCATGACGCAGAATGTTGCCCTCCAGTTTGCCGGAAAAGGCATTCGTGTCAATTCTGTCTGCCCGGGACCGACACCGACACCGTTAAACACACCAGAGCAGCTGGCAACTTTTGATAAAGAATTTGCGGATCTGTGTGCAGCGCATATGTATATAGAGGCACCAGAAGCAACGGTAGAAGATCAGGCGAATGCCATTCTTTATTTTGCCAGTGACATGGCAAAAGCTGTTACCGGGCAGATTCTTGTTGTGGATAATGG
>OLRJ01001722.1_pt1 | contig 18060 bp, 14 predicted proteins | sample 1672741 | NCBI WGS metagenome assembly OLRJ01 (sample SAMEA3136719, study PRJEB25190) | human gut metagenome | biome: human gut; feature: human-associated habitat; material: faeces | place: Austria | collected 2013
TTGTAGCAGGGTATGATGACGGCCACGCCGCGGCCGCGGGAGATGGATCGAGCAGTTTTTGTCATAGTTATTCGCTTCTATGATTAAGGATAGTCATTTCTTAGCTAGCTTGCTCTGTTGAAGCACTGATTTTTGGAATTACAAAGAACATTGCAATGTAAAACGGTAGCAAAAATTGTAATGCTTCCGCGTATCTTTCCCAATACCAAATCGGTGAAGCGATTAGTAGGGACAAGATCAGCGCCAATGAGGGGATTAACGGCAGTATCCATTTGGTTTTCTTGGCAAGGGCGAAAGCCATGAACAAGAGCAGCCATGTTAACCAGCCTATGGGGATGGAATAATTGTCGTAAGGAAGGATGCTGTAGACTAGATCATTGCCGAACAGGTTCTTCGGTTGAATTCCTAGTGAAGGGGTTTCTCTAGGGTCCTCAGCTGTTCTTGGCACGCCTCCGTTAATGTTGCCTTGATGGAAGACCACGGAAGGATGATTGACTGTCCAGTACCCAAACGTTTGCATTTCCCATGCCTCAAAATATACGAGGGGATTTTTTACGAGCATAGACAGCCAATGCGACCAAAAACCATCGGTCAAGGGTTCGGGATTGAATTGCGCATTCCACTTCAAGGGGTCCGTGCACGTTGGGGCATAGACTTCTTGGTACTGTTCAAGGGGCAAAAGGGAGGACATGTATTCTTTATCTGATTCGCTCATGTCTCCGTCATAGGCGACGACGCGAGCCATTTGATTCACCGGAACGCCAAGTCCTTCCACCTTTTCGTTTGGTGAGATGCCGAGCGCATTGTATATGGGTCCGGTTATGAGAAGGCTAGCGGCAATGCTATTGCTGGAATTGCCCATACGACTGTAAGCATCTTGCAATCGGACCTTTTCCTGTTCAAGATTGCACATGCGAGCAGGCCTACGAGGAGAATCGCTTCAATTGCGATGCCATTGCTTCGCAGAAATACGATGACGATTGATTCAAATGTAAACAGGGGAATCCACGCCTTGCTTGTTTTGGCGATGGCCCCCTTGGTCGCAACAAGATCGAACAGAAGCATGGTTATGACGACAATAGCGGCTGAGAACAGCGGATCTTTCCACATGGCTATAGAGTACGTTGCGATATAAGGCGTTATGCCGAATGCGACAACAAGGGCTATTGCCCATACTTTGCGTATTCCTGATCGCTGTATGACCCATTGAATCAAAATTGAATACGAAAGCGCCATGATTACAGTTTGCAAGAGACTGTATAGCGCGCAGCCGGTTGTTGTAGAGAAGCCCAATGAGTGCGTAAACGATATGCAGCCCTGAATAATCATTGTGTAGGCAACGGGATGGTGGTTTGAATATCCGGTGTTGCCAAGTACTTGGTTGATGGAGCTGATGGAGTCGTCAAAAATAAAGCCTGGCCAGTAGGCTAGCAAATATGGAATATGTAGAAGGGCTATGCATCCTGCGTAGAGCAGAATGGGTCTTGCCTTAAGCGGGCGAATATCAGCTTGTTTCCTTGCGGGCCTTGCCAATAGTTGACGGCATGAGCCATATGCCAGCATTACGATGATGAAGGAAGCAGCAAAGACCGCAACGAACGTTGCGAAATCGGTCATGCTGTACGGTGTGATATAGTTCTCCTTTATGGTTCCGGCATATGTTCCGCCCGTTATACATATATGGTTACTCAGTACTACGCTAATTGAGAAGAGCGCAGACAGCAGGAGCACAGATGCAAATTCGATAAGTAAATACGCTGGATAACTTGACGAAGCGACAGTCTTCTTTTCAAGGATGAAGCCCTTCTGGTTTGTCGACTAACGGGAACAAGGATGTAGTGGCTCATTATTTTGGAGTGCCAGATGCTGATGCCCGCGCTTCTTGAATAAGCTTGTTGGCCGATTCCCTCCAGGTGCATTGACTGCGAACTCTTGCGGCAAGCTGTTCTCCCATATGCTTGATTGCTGCCCTGTCCGAAGTTGCTTTTTCTAACGCGGCTTTTACGTCGGATGTGCTCATAGATTCAAGGAGTATGCCGTATTCGTTCGTCGGAGCTATTTCATGCATGCCTCCGACGTCCGTAGCGATTATGGCGGTACCACAGGCGGCAGCTTCTAGGAACATCGTGCAGAAGCCTTCCGATCGTGAAGGCAGGCAAAGCGCGTCTGCTTGCAATAGCAGGGCGGCTAAATCGCTCTTGCTTAGCGTGCCTGGGGTTGCCAAGCGGACTGCTCCCAGTTGCTGGGCTTTGCATCGCAAAGGACCGTCGCCTGCCATGACGGCAAAAATGTTGCAGTCGGCTTCGAGATCTTTGATGGCTTCTGCTAGTTGAAGTACCCCCTTCTCAGGTACAAATCGACCAGCGAAAGCGACTAGAAAAGCACCTTCCGGAATGCTGAGCTCACTCCGGAAATCTCGATTGCTTGCTTGGTTGACAAAAACATCTGCGTCAATGGCATTTGGGATTTCCCCTTGTGAAGCAATTCCGAAATGGGAAAGCCATGCGCTTGCTTTTCTAGATACCGCAAAGCAGGTTGGATTATATCGTTTGATTGAGGCCGTCATGGCGTGTTCGATCAAGTGCAAGGGGGCATCAAGCGCCGGGTTTCCGAGCGTAAGATGCGCGGAACCATGCTCGATAAGTATCGGCGTGATGCCGCGCGCTCGCGCAAAATGCGCTCCTTGCGAACTCAGGCAGTAAAACCTTGTGTTGATTACCACATTGTCGATTGGCTGCTGATCGAGCCAACTCCACAGCCTATCGGCTTCGTTATTGCTGAGAGGAAGGGGAAACCTGCCGTTTAGGAATGGTCTGCATGGTAGTCGGATAATTTCGACGCCGTTCGAAGTCTCTTCGGTTGCGGCATCGTTTGTGTTCATGGTGACAACGATAACGCGCTGCCCCTTCGCAACGAGTGCCTCGGCAATGCCTTTTGTATAGGATTCGACTCCTCCGATATGTGGTTCATATAATGCAGAGAAAATGCAGATGCAAGGCTTGTGCTCCGCATTGGCGGTAGGGCTGCTGGGTGCTGAGACGGTGTGAAGCATGGTTCTCCTTGTTTCGTCTGCGCTTCTGCATGTTTAAATACTTAAGATTATACCCATACGGTGACTTCCTGGTCATGAGTCGAATGGGGCGATATAATAAACGCTTGGAAATTTGAATGCTGCCGAGTAGAGAGCAATTGGAAAGTGGATAACACTTTAGAAAATAGGCGCGTCATTGCCGTTGTTCCTGCATATAATGAGCGAGATAACATCGTATCGACCATTGAAGATTTGCAGAGCAACGCGCCGGGGGTTGATTATGTCATTGTCAATGACGGTTCCAAGGACGATACCCTTAGCATTTGCCGAGAGCATGGCTACAACGTTATCGATTTGCCGGTGAACCTTGGTCTTGCTGGTGCATTCCAAACAGGCATGCGCTATGCCTACGGGCATGGCTATGATTACGCAATTCAATTTGATGCAGATGGTCAGCATTCTGCGGCTTACATTGCCGAGATGGTTCACGTGGCGGAGGAAAAGGGCGCGAATATCGTAATCGGTAGCCGGTTCGCTACGCAAAAAAAGCCTGTCTCCGCGCGTATGGCCGGCAGTGTGTTGATCAGCGCCATGATTATGCTGACAACACGAAAGCGCATTCAAGATCCAACATCGGGTATGCGTTTGTTCGATAAGCAGATGATTCCGTTGTTCGCTAATGAGCTTGATTTTGGTCCCGAGCCCGACACTATTTCGCTTTTGATGCGCTGGGGCTACAAGGTTGAAGAGACGCAGGTGGAAATGCGCGAACGCGTTGCTGGCGAAAGCTATTTGAACTTCACGAAGTCCGTCGCGTATATGCTGCGTATGAGCATTTCAATTTTGCTTGTGCAGTGGTTTAGGAGGAAGAAATGAGCTTGCTGTTTTCTGCAACCTTACTTGCTGGGGCGCTGCTGACGTTCTGGCTGATTCTTCGCAAAATTCGTAAAGCGGAAGTCACCATTGCCGATTCCACGTTTTGGTTCCTGTTCGCGCTTAGCTTGGTGCTTATGGGCGTGTTTCGCCAGATTCCATTTTTCTTTGCTGATTTTTTCGGCATCGAGAGTCCGGCGAACTTTGTCTTCGTCTATGTGATTGCGGTTCTCGTCATCCGTGAATTCTATACCACAGTTGAAGTGTCGCAGTTGCGCGCTAAGGTGCGAAACCTTGTACAAAATGAGGCGCTTGATGACGCCGCAAAACGCAATGGCTTGCAAAGGTAGCGCGGTGGTAAAGCAACTGTCTGTAAAGCAGAACATGCTATGGAATACTGCAGGCTCCATGGTGTACCTTGTCTGCCAGTGGCTTATCACGGTGTTTGTGGTGCGCCTTTCCGATGGGTATGATGCTGCTGGTGTGTTGGCTCTCGGCATGGCTGTTTCTAACATCTTTTCTCCCATAGGGTATTTCAAGGTTCGTGCATTTCAGGTATCCGACCTTAACGAAGAGTATTCTGCTGGGCAATACCTGGCTTTTCGATTGCTAAGCACGACAGTGGCTCTTGCGTGCATGATCGTCTATGCTGCGGCAGCATGCGCCAATGACTCCATTCCTGCAGTCGTCGCTTACTGCGTGTATTCGTGCGTGCCGATTATCGCGGATGTATATCAAGGAGCTGCGCAACAAAAGAATAGGCTAGATGTTGCCGGCAAGGATCTCACCGCGCGCGGCGTCCTGTCTCTTGCCGTCTTTTGCGGGGGGATGGCTATAACGCATTCTTTGCTGGTGTCGCTAATCATGATGACGTTGGTTACCGGTGCGGTCGTTTTGTTTTATTTGCCTCGAAGCCTGAAGCGTGTTATCGGTGCATATTCGATTGACTTCGCAAAAGCGAAAATGGTGGCACTATTTACTGCATGTCTTCCCGCGGCTGTCGCTTTGGTGTTCGCGGGATCTATCCCTTCGATTCCTCGTCAGATTTTAGGGGCAATGTTTGGCGCTTCTGCTCTTGGGGCATATGCATCTGTAGCTTCGCCGGTTGTGGTAGTGCAAATGGGGGCGCAATATATTTACTCTCCTTTGCTGAGTAGTTTTGCGCAGTGCTATCTTGCAAAGGATACCTCGGGCTTTTTGCGCTTGTTCGCAAAGGTGTTTGTTGCCATCATTGTTTTAGCTGTAGTGTCGCTTGTTGGTTTTGCGTGGTTTGGCGAGTGGGCTTTGTGTCTAATCTACGGTGATTCCATTCGGGATTATTCTTATTTGTTGCTACCGCTCGTGAGCTGCACGATTTGCACAGCCTTTCTGTGGTTTTTGGGCGACTTGCTGGTTGTGGTGCGCGATATGAAAGGCAACCTTGTTTGCTTTTCTGTTGCGTTCGTTGTCTGTGCTGTCTGCTCATGTCCCATGCTTGCTGTGTTCGGGCTGAATGGCGCTAGTTTTGCCACAATGGCGGGTTTGATTGCGGGGTCGGCACTGTGCTTCGTTCGCCTCCTGCTTTCTATGCGAAGTTAAGCTGAGCGCTTGCGAGGAGTTTGATATGCGCTTTACGGTTATTGTTCCGATTTATAATGCTTCTATGTATGTAAGGCAGTGCCTGGATTCTGTCGTCGTGCAAACATTCAACGATTTCGAGGTGGTTATGGTCGACGATGGATCGACCGACGAATCAGCTGAAATCTGTCAGGAGTATTGCTCGTTAGACGATAGATTTCACCTGTTTTCTCATGAGCGGAATAAAGGCGCGTCTGCTGCGCGCAATACCGGCATAAGCCAGGCAAAGGGCGAGTACCTGCTGTTCTTGGATAATGACGATTGGTGGGATAGCTCGGAGGCTTTGCAGACGCTCAATGACACTCTGACTACCTGGGGCAATCCCGATATACTTTGCTACCCGTTGGGAGAATATCACGAGGGAGATACTTCTCCTACTCGCGAAACCTTTCATATTTCAGCTGGGATTGGCCCTTCATCTGATTATGAAAGCTCCATGGGGGCAATCATTCAGCGGGGGTTGTATTATTCTTCGGCATCGTCAAAAACAGTGAAACGCTCAGTGGTGCGCAGCGCGCAATTGTCATTTGATGAGGGCTTGCGGCACAACGAGGATTCGGAATGGTCGCGGCAGCTGTTGTTGGCGTGTAATTCCTCGGGTTGGTTGGATACTTCTTTCTATGTATATCGTCGGAATTCTGCGGTTTCGCAAAGCAAACAGCCTGATTATTTTAGCGTGCTAGAGGCTATGCTCTCAATTGTCCAACGACAAGTACAAGTTAGTGAGTCTGGGGCGTACGATGAAGTTCACTCCGAATTAGCCGCTTCGTTTGTATCGTATCTTTATGTTTTGGCATTGTCTTATATTGGGCTGTTGGGTCTCAATAAGGGATCACGTGAGTTTGATCTGCTGAAGGAATACCGGTGGCTGTTGCGCTGCGGGAAGCAAGACCGCGTTGCGTATGTTCGCTGGTGCATCCAGGTTGCTGGATACCGGATAACAACACGTTTATTGGGGTTTGTCATGCATTGCGAGCAGAAACGCATAACGCAACTAAGCTAGGTTACTAAAGGGGAATCTATGCAATACGAACAGAGTGTCCTGCGCCGTTTGCAGATGGTGGAGCTGGAGATTCTTGCAGCAATCGATTGCGTGTGTCGCGAGTACGGGATTACTTACTTTTTGGATTCTGGCACGGTGCTTGGTGCTCGGCGTCATGGAGGTTTCATTCCTTGGGATGATGATATCGACCTAGGCATGCCGCGTGATGACTACGAGCGTTTTCTTGAGGTTGCTCCTGCAGCCCTTGGGAAGCGATTTCGTGTCACTTGCTCCCGGTCGAATCCGCATCAGGCCGCTTTGTTTTCGAAGGTGATGCTTGTTGGCACGCGCTTTGTGACCGACGAAACAGAAGAGGCTGGATTTGATCAGGGCATTTTTGTGGACATTTTTCCGTATGATGCCGTTTGCTCTGAGCCGAATGCGGCGAAGCGGCAGCGTAAGCGCTGCACGATGTGGCAGAGCCTCTCGTACTTATATCATTCCAAGCACATTGCAGTGCCGCACAAGGGTGTGCTGGGGGCGGCGGAAAAAGCTGCGTGTCGAATAGCGCACTACGTGGTACGTGCTGTCTTGTCCCCGGAGCGCATCAATCGTGGGTTCGACAAGGCAGCTATGATTGCGAAGGATGACCCAAAGTCCGATATGCTGATGGCGTCTTCGTATGCGGCAATCGAGCCTTATCCAAAGAGCATGCTGTTGCCTCCAGACACCATAGAATTTGAAGGCAAGGAGTTTTTTGCTCCCGCCGATGTCGAAGGCTACCTGCTTATGCAGTATGGTCGAACTTGGAATCAGTTGCCGCCGGAGGATCAGCGTCGAAATCACGCTCCGAAGGAACTTTACCTGGGGATGGATTCGTAGGTTTCTTTGGCATTTGACATGTTGCTCACGATTGGGATGGTTTTGAAGGAAGATTAGCCCTTAGAGCCCTTCGCTGCGGCGTATTGCGATATTGGAAGAGGCGAAGAAGATGTTGAACTTTACCGTAGGGCCGGTTATGAGCCCTGATGAGGTGCTTTCCGTTGCGGGCCAGGATGCGCCGTATTTTCGCACCCCTGAGTTCTCGGATGTGGTCCTGCGGTGCGAGCGGGCTATGCTCGATTTGCTGCATGCCCCGGATGGCTCCCGCTGCGTCTTTCTGACTGCGTCAGGCACCGGCGCCATGGAGGCTGTCGTCATGGACGTCCTTAGGCCTGGTGAACGTGTGGCCGTGGTCAACGGCGGCAGCTTCGGTCAGCGTTTCGTGGATCTTTGCCGCCTGCACGGTCATGAGGTTGACGAGGTGCGTCTTGATTTCGGTAAGCATATCACGCGCGAGATGCTGGAATCCTGTGTGGGGGATTCGGTTACCGCTTTGCTCGTCAATATGCACGAGACGTCTTCCGGCTTGCTGTACGATATGCCCCTGATTTCAGATTTCTGCAGGTCACGCGACATAACTCTCCTCGTTGATGCTGTTAGCGCATTCATCGCTGACGAACTCGACATGGAGCAGCTTGGTGCCGATGTGGTGCTTACGGGCTCTCAGAAGGGCCTGGCCTGCCATCCTGGCATGTCCATTGTCGCGTTATCCTCTGCGGCACAGGAGCGGGTGGAATCTAATCCTGAGGTTTGCAGGTATCTGAGCCTCAAGGAGGCTTTGCGCAATGCAGACAGAGGGCAGACGCCCTGGACGCCTGCGGTTTCGATTGTGCTTGAAATCGATGCCCGACTAAGGTCTATCACCGAAACCGGTATTGGCGCGGAGCGCCGTGAGATAAGTTCGCGAGCCCTTGCCGTACGTGAAGCGCTTTCCTCAACGGCTTTGCGGTTGGTTGCGGAAAGCCCGTCAAACGCGGTGAGCGCTTTTTATTGTCCCGGGCACAATGCGAAGCTCATCGTCGATCAGGCTAAGTTGCATTACGGCATGTGGCTGTGCCCGAACGGCGGGAAGCTGGCTGATGATGTGTTTCGTATCGGACATATCGGTTGCATAACAGCAGAGCAGAATGCGGCTCTCGTTAGCGCTTTGAAGCAGATGTCCGCGGACGGTTTGTTTTAGGAGGCGGGATGCGCAAAGTAATCACCTATGGGACGTACGATCTTCTTCATTACGGTCACATCCGTCTATTGGAGCGGGCGAAGGCGTTGGGCGATTACCTTATCGTCGGTGTGACGGCAGACAGTTTCGACAAGGTGCGCGGGAAAATCAATGTATCTCAGTCGCTGACGCAAAGAATCGAGAACGTTCGTAAAACGGGTCTTGCGGATGAGATCATCGTCGAGGAATACGAAGGTCAGAAGATCGACGACATCAAGCGTCTTGGCGTCGATGTATTTACCGTCGGCTCGGACTGGCGTGGCTACTTCGATTACCTTTCTGAGTTTTGCGAGGTTGTGTACCTGGACAGGACTCAAGGTGTTTCGAGCACGGAGCTGAGGTCCGATCGCGCGTCGCTTAGGTTGGGATTTATAGGCTGCGCGAAAGAGATGGTCAAACAGTCCGCAGAGGTGGGCTATGTTAACGGCATGACAGTGAGCGGCATTTTTGACCCCTACGGCGGTACTTCTCCTGAGCTGGAAGTCTATAGCCGCATGGATGGTTACGATCAGCTGCTGGAGTCTTCGGACGCCGTATTCGTCCTTTCCCATTCTAGGGATCATTTCGGGCACGTGAAGGCGGCGCTCGAGGCGGGCAAACATGTCATATGTGAATCGCCAGTTGCCTTGAGCGAGGCGGAGTGCGATGAGCTGTTCGCTCTTGCTGACGATAGGGGACTGGTATTTGCCGAGGCGCTGAAGACGGCGTATGCGACTGCGTATCATCGCATGCTCCTGTTGGTGCAAAGCGGAAGAATCGGCCGCGTTGTTTCCGTTCAGTCCACGTGTACGAGTCTTGCCGACCTGCAAAACGGCGGAGATGCCTTGACGGAGAAGTGGTCCAGCGCCGACGCCTGGCTGCCGACGGCTTTGCTTCCCATCCTTCAGCTATTGGGGCATGAGACTAGGTTGTGCGTTATGACAAGGGCCGATTTCGGTTCGGCGCCGGGATATGACGCATTTGGCAAGGTCGATTTCGTCTATGGTGGCGCTGCTGCTACGGCTATGTTCGGTAAAGGCGTGAAGGCCGAGGGGTCTCTTGTGGTTGCAGGGACCGAAGGGTATGTGTTCGTGCCGGCGCCTTGGTGGAAGACGGATTACTTCGAAATTCGCCGTGAGGACCAGACGCAAAACCGGAGGTTCTTCTATCAGCTTGATGGTGAGGGCATTCGCAACGAGCTTGCCTCCTTCGCCAGGGCTATTCAGACTGATCATGGCTATGCGTTCATTGAACGTGAGACGACTAGAGCCATAGCAGGCTTGGTTGGCAGGTTCGTTTTGTGTGGCGATGGGGTACTGACGATCGATCCGGTTTCTTGATGGCGAACAGGGGCCTTCCCGCGCGTGTTCGTGCTTGCTCGGGAAGGCCCCTGCGCTGTTGTTTTGCTTGCCTTTTGCAGGTTGGTGCGTGTGCTAGATGCGGTAGCGATGGTCGATTTCTTGCAGCTCGGCGAAGGAATCGATTTCGCTGACGTCGTCGAACGTGCATTCCTCTATGGCTATACGGTAGTTGTCTCGGCGGATGACGCAGGGAACATCGTCCCAGAAGCGCTGCTTGGTTTCGTCATTCGTGTCGAAACATGCTGGCAGGTCGATGGCGAGCTGCGCGCCGTCCTCTTTGGTCCAGTAGCTGATGCCATACATGTGGTGGCAATCATGTCCGCCTTTGTGCAAATCGGTGATGAGGCCGTCTTCAGTGTCGAAGCACCAGTCGGGTGTTTCATTTACCGGTACGCCCATGTAGCAGGACTGGTAGCGGTACTTTTTAATGAGCGCAGGGTTTCGCAGGTACAAATCGCTTTCGAATACGTAGGCGTTGCTGAAATAGTCTTTCGCAACGCATGCCGACGAGATGTTATTCGTGCTGGCGTAGATGGGGTTTTCAAGCAAGGTCACCATGGGATAGTCGTGCTTCAGCAGCTCAAAGCACTCTCGTTTGTATCCTGTGACGATATAAATCTCGGTAATATCTGCAGCGAGCAGCGCGTCAAGCAGGGTTTCGATAATGCGTTGCCCATTGACGTCTACGAGCGGTTTCGGCGTGTTGATGGTTATGGGCAGCATGCGGCTTCCGAATCCGCTTGCGAGCAGCACGGCGCGCTTGGCGCGATAAGGCTCAAGTGCCGCAAGGTCATCTGCCGTGGCGGTTCCTGCTTCGTACTTCGCTTCTAGCTCGCCGAATTGCTCAAATGTCAGTTTGCTCATTGATAGTCCCTTCAAGGCTCGTTCGGCTCCCTAAATGGGGGGGCGGCGCCTGTGCTCCCTTGATTTTCCAGGCTTCGAATATGGTAACGCAGTTTCGGTCTCGGTATCCGGGAACGCACTTCTTTCGATGATGCAACCGGGGTGTGAGCTCCTAGTACAACTGTTCCGCGGCTGCGGAGAACCGTTTTGCGGCTTTGTACCAAATGTAGAGCCATTCTCCCATGGGATTGCCCATTGCCTCTTTGTATATGGCCCACACGTACCAGTACCAGCCGACTAGCCCGACGGCTCCGAGGCAGTGTCGCTTCTCCGCTTCCGTTGCTTTTCGGCCGTAGTACAGAGGCAGTAGATCGAGCGTCTGCTCAACGGTGTACCCTGAACCTTGTGCGACGAAATTGCCGATATTGCAGGCGGGGTCGCCCATGGCGGCATATTCCCAGTCGATGAGGCGCATTTCGTCGCCTCGCACAAGGAAGTTGGGGCCGTAGAAGTCGTTATGACACAAAACGGGCTCGGAAACTTCCGCTTTCATTTTGCGTGCAATCGATCCGATGCGGGCGGTTAGCGAATCGAAGTCCTTTGGCAACGGATAGCTCATGCTCTTGAGAAATGACGTTATCTTCATGCCCTCGTCGTAGAAGTCGAAGCTGTACGGCGATTTCTTCCCGCTTGTATGCAGCGTTCGAGCCATTTGCAACGCCTTGGCGACTTGCTCTTTGTCGGAATAATCAAGTTCAGAGCAGCCTTCGATATACCGCGATATTTTCCATCCCTCGGCGGGATCTTCGAAAAGGAATGTGTCATCGAGTCCAAGTTCGCTCGCTGCGTTCAAGGCAAAAGCCTCTGCTTTGCGGTTGACGATCTCTTCGGTTCCATTTCCAGGATGCCTATATATGTAGCGGACGCCTTTGGCCGTGAACAAAGTGGATAGATTGGTGAGGCCTGCCTTGACGGGCTTTACGTCGGTTATATCAGCCCTCTCGCATGAAAGGGTGGTGCAGATGTTGTCGAGGATTTTGGAGTCTACGTTTTCGAAGAAATCCCGGTCAAACGCCGTCAGGTCCGTAAGATAGTCGAATTCATAGATGATGCCCGGCTCATAAGGCTTCATATACACCTCGAGCTCGTTGATGTGGTCCATGAGCAAATCGTCCCACAGCTTGTCGGCGGTGGCGGGTTTGTTGTATTCGTCCGAGATTATGGCAAGGAACTGCTTGCTGAAAGCCTGGTCGAAGTACGCCGGTCCGCGAGAGAAGTAGCGATGGCCGCCGTTGCGGGAGATGTTTATGATTCGGTTTTCGGAGTCGGCGTCCAGGAAATACTCGCCGTGGGCGTTTTCGGCGAAGCAGGCGGATAGGTAGGGACGGTACACGTAACGCGAGAAGATATTCTCCGTGTAGTACTCGTCCGAGTTGCAAACGTAGGTGTTGCCGAGAAGGTTTGCGGCGCTGTATAGGGATGCATGGTTGTTGCGTGTGGCGTACTCGGGAGTCACGATGATGTTCACCCCGAACTCCTCCTCTAAGTAGAAGAAGGCCTCCTTCATATAACCGACCACGATGGTGATGTCGTCAATTCCTGCTTCCTTCAGCTGACGAATCATTCGCTCTATCAGCACTTCGCCGCGAACCTTGAACATGGCTTTGGGCTTTTCGAATGAAAGCGGTGCCAAGCGCGCAGCTGATCCGGCAGCAAGGATGACGGCGTTGTCTACCCGGTATGGGGAGAGAGCGTTTTTCCCAGCTTCGGTTGCGTCGCCCGCTTCGTTTAGGTAGCCGAGGTTCAGCAGCTTCTTTTGAGCTTCGATTGCGGATTCGGCTGATGTATTCGATTTTGCTAAGGTGTTCATTTGGGTTTTCTGGCTCGAAATCATTGCAGTAGATAACAGGTCAAACTGGTGTTTGTTTAGCATATGTCCTCTTGTTCGCATTCGCATAGGCAAACGGTCATTGCCTGCTGGTTCATGATAGATAAGGGCCGATTAATGCTCAAATCGAAAGAGCAACCAATCAGAAGAGTTTAGCTTATATATTTGCTGCGTTACCCAATTGCATCTTTGAGCTATTTGCCAATTAATTTGTGGTTTCGTGCGGGGATAACAATGAAACGGATTGAGCTTGCTGTCTTGTCTTCCTATCTGATGCGTTCTCCATTTGCATCGAATGTGCCAATATGGGGTGCTGCTTGTCCAGGGTTCTTTCAATTGTTTTGCGGCGATTGCGCTATTGAGTAAAGGGAACGATGGTAAATCTGTATCATTCCCTTTGTAAAGACTGGAGGGAATGATACAGATTGTGGCGATGGATGCTTTAGTTTTCTTCGATAGAATAGAAAAGCGAAACGGAACACCAGGATTGGGCAATCACGGGAACGTCAATTGGCTCCGCCCCGCGATCGCATACTACCGGAGAATTCTGTAGAGCCTTCGATCTCCGTCTGCAATTACCAACTTAAAACCCTCGGTATAATCGTTCAGATTCAAAACACCCCGCCAATCCGATTCGTTCATACCGCCATCGGTTGACCATAAGGTGTCTCCGTTGCGAACAAATCCGTTTCTATCAAGTAATAGTACATATTTAGCATCAATGTTGCGTACAGCAGATTTCACTGTGTCGTTGATGTTGTATTCGCAGAGACTGCTTGTAATAGTATTGCAATCGTTGGTTTTGTCTCCATCTCCGAATGATTTGAAATAGCAATTCAATCCATATTTCATATACGCAGAAATGCTTCCATCTGCAGGAATGTTAATCACCAAATCGTCTTTATCAACAATTGTTAAAACTTGCTGGACGAATTGATCGTCAGCCTCGCTATAAGAATTGCTTTCGCTCAGCAGATTTAGCTGCTCTAAAGTATCGCGCGATTGACCAAATGCTGTATTAACTTGAGATCCGTTTACCGAAAACGAGGGGAATATAATAGCCACGACCGCAATCAGCGAAAGGAGCGCGTTGACAACCTTTTCGTCCTTTATGGAAGGTGCTTTGTAGTCAAGAATCCGCAGAATTGCGCGAACAAACGCGCTCATGCCAATACTCGCTAACAAAGCACCAGGGAAGACGAGGGAAGCCGATGTGCGCCAATGGTCGTTATACCAAAAGCCCGTCAAAAAGGTCTTTAAGGTTCCTTCGCAAGATATACCAACGATATACATTGCAAGAAAAATGACAAAGCTAACTGAAACCCATACGTATTTGCGGTTTACGAGTGTCCAAACAAAACCAATCCAGACGACAATTGAAAGCAACAGCTGAGGAGCACCAAATCGGAGTCCCAAATCAACACCGCTAACAATAGCGTCTTTTGTGCCGAGGAAAGCGGGCCAAGGGAAAGAAACAACACCCTGGAAGGAGGGCAGTTTATAGAAGGAGTACCATATCATCAGTACGAGACAGGCAATCCCTAACCTAACCAATGCGCAAGGAGTCCCATTGGAAAGATGCTCTGTTTTCTGAAAACGGGCTAAAATATACTTAATGTTCCAAATCAAATAAGGTGCTAGCACTACGGCGGCTGTAAATATGGCATTCGGCTGAAGAACAGCGATTCCGATAGCTGCATAGACAAAGGCAATGGCGGAAAAGACTAATTGTTTTTTGTTGCCGCCGATACAATTGGTTGTGCGAATAAATAGGTAAAGAAGGGCCGGCAATGCACAATAGGAAGCTGCATTGGGGTATAGCGGTCCAAATAAGTACATTCCAGACGGAAACGCTACAAAACATACGCTTGAAACGATTGCGCCAAAACGCAGCAAGGTCTTTTGATGCCCTGAAAACACAGTTTCAGACAATGCGCATATACCCAAGGGAAAAACACTTCCGGCAAATGCGAGATTCGCCGCGTTTTCAGCCATAGGGGCAGAAACGCCCAGTGTGGAAGAAATCATGGCGCATACAATATGCCATCCTTCGGGGTAAAAAGAGGGAGACGTCTCAACAGGGATTTGGTTAAGAGGGGTTGCTAAATAGCTACTGGCATTAAACGTTGAATAAAACCCAGTCTCCGTCATGGAGATAATTGATCCCAGATGCGCCATATTATCGGAATGCTGCGAAAACGACTCGGGCCCATCAAGGGGCAACACTGTTGAATACACAATGATTGCAAATGCTATCAGCAAACCGATAGTGAGCAATGTGTATTCAGATTTCGTAACTGTTGGACAATTTACAAGCGTATTAACGGTAAACTTTTTGCCAGCTAATGCGATGGCTGCGGTCAATGCCAACGCGATTACAAATAATTGTATTCCGCTCATACTCAATTGAATAATCCAGAACGCTTGGCCCAAGACTACATATGTCGCAACGGATAGCGGTGCAGCGCACGCAATAGCGCTCGGCAGATTAAGTGAGAAGCATTTCAGGATCAAAGCGCCAGGAACAATTATGGCAATAAGAGCGAATGCGTAGCAAATAAAAAAGGTAATCCACATTGTTTTCGATTCCTTCTGAGTATGAACAAGTAGCTATTTAGACTGTCTAAAGATAAAGCTGACGCATGTGCGAATCCAAGCCATTATTTTGACTCCAAACCATGCAAGTAAAAGGGAGATTGCAAATACGATAAAGGGTCTCAAGCCTAAATCCCAAAGAATTCGATGAGGAATAAAGAGATCAAGGGTATTAATAACAAGCATGTGAATCGCATAGACGCCAAGACTGAAGCTAGATAGGGAGCGAATTGCGCCATATGCTCTTAAATTGCCAATTTTGTTATTGCAAGATTTGAATAGGAGGAAGACGCCTGCTGAATATAGCAGAGCGAAAAGAGAGCTTGCGTTTGCGTAAAAGCTGTCATATGGCTGATAAGATCCTGATAAGACGGTATGCCCAAGATTTGTTTTGTATGTCATCGCTATGATGATTCCGCATGATGCAATTGTCATCAGTAAGACAGCGGGAATTGATATCTGTTTCGACACATGGTGCTGCAAATAATACCCAAGCAGATAGTAAGTAATCCACCCTTTAAGATATGGAGCTGCAAGAAGACTAAAGAAGTCGTCTGTAGGCATGAAACGATTTAACAAAGGAATAATCATCGTCGAAATGATGCAGATAATTATTGCATATTGCAGTAAACGCTTATTATCCACAATAAGCGAGAATATTGGTGTGACCAGATATAGCATCAATATGGCGTAAAAAAACCAATAGACATCGCAAATGGTATTGTGGAATAGTCCATCTATGAATCCCCATATAGAAATGTCGACTGGGTATCCTGCAACAGCATATTTAATTAATGGCGATGACACATATACTATGGCGCTAGCTACGCAAAGGGTAAACACCACCTTTTTAAACCTTTTTACAAAAAAGGTTTTCGTATCGTACTTTTTTCGATAACCTAATAAATTTGCGCCACTGATCATAAAAAATACGGGCACTGCAAAGATGCAAAGTGATTGATATACAACATCAATCAACCATTCTGCATCACCAGTATTCATGAAGATACTCGTCGAACAATGGAGTACAACGACGGCAAAGCAGGCAATTACATTTAATAAGTCTATCCAATAATGTCGAACATTGCGTCCCATTGTTGCTCCCACTGCTTCTCTTGGTCTGCTGCACATATTTACAAATACAATATTTTACCTTAGGCAGCATAAACACTCGGCTAAACTGACGAAAAGCCATTACAGTTGCTCGATATTAAGCCTATTAGGAGGAATCATTCAAAGTGGTTCTTTGGAGCAATATGCATTTTCGTATTGCGGCCAACAAATGATTGGGTTGTTCAGCAAGTTCAAAACAGCTTGCATCAAAAATCCCAAACAAGAACGAGGTAGCGGCAAATAGAGCACAAAAGGTGCATATATTCGAAATTCTTTTTAACGAAGTATATAAGCATAGCGATCAAAACAGATGGGAACAATTGAGGATAGCGTCATGGTGAATCGAGGAAGTGGACTAAACAAATGCTGTCTCCTATCGCTCGTTTTGCGTGCCGTTTGGTATTGACTGCGCTGTAATGCCAGTTTCAAAAGCTTGGTTTCGTTTAGAGCGAGGTCGGCAAGATGCTTGGAGCGAAAATATGACTATCTTTTTAGGAAGCGTCTTGTGCAGGTAGTGTCGAGATTGTTGGTGTAAGCCGTTCTGGCGACGCGCCGCCGAAGGCGACCCGAGCGAACGGCGAATCGGGACGATAAGGGGTTCCAGCCTTCTCCCGAACCCGGGATCTAAGCGGCCATGCTACGCCGCATCCACCTTCTCCGTGTTTTTCACAAGAGAATTTTTTCGGAACTCACGGGTTATTTGTTTCGGGTTTAACGGCATAGGCAAAGGCGCCGTTCCTCTTCCTTCCTAACTTTCCGACCTGCCCATCATGAGGGCCTCCTCGAACCTTCTGCTCTGCCCGCCGAACTCGACCAGGCGGCCGTGATGCATGATCCTGTCGACGGTCGCGGTGGCGAGGTGCGCGTCCCCGAGCACGGTGCCCCACTTCCCGAACTCTATGTTCGTCGTGACGATCATGCTCCTGGCCTCGTACGTCGCAGACATGACCTGGTAGAGCAGCCTCGCGCCCTCGATGTCGATCGGTATGTAGCCATACTCGTCGACGATCAGCAGGTCCGCCTTCGCGACGTCCTTGAGCGCCGCCTCCAGCCTGCCGTCGGCGGCCGCGGCCTTGAGCATCAGCACCAGCGACGACGTCTCGAAGTAGCGCACCTTGTAGCCGCGCTCCGTCGCGAGGACCCCCAGCGCGATCGACAAATGGGTCTTCCCCCGGCCGCAGCCGCCGTAGAACACGAAGTCCTGGGCGGATTCGATGAAGCCGAGCGACCTCATGTCGTCGACCGTGTAGCCGCCGGGCATGGACACCTCGCTGAAGTCGAAGTCCGAGAACGACTTCAGCGACGGAAACCTCGCCTGGCGCAGAAGCCTCGCCTTTTTATTCTCCTCCCGGGTCGCGTTCTCGCCCCTGATCAGGTCGCACACGGCGACGAGCTGGCCGCGCGTCGCCTCCTTGGCGAAAGACGCGATGGTCGACCTGCTGAAGTACATCGTGCGCGCAAGCGCCGAGAACTCGGATTCCAGCTGCCCGCGGGTCAGCTGCTCCGCGTCCATCATGCGCCCCTTCCGAACACGGCGTCGTAGGCCGACAGGCTCGGCTCGTCGTCGTAGGCTATGGCCCCCTGCCCGTTGGCGATGCACGACGCGGCCAACGCGACGTCCGCCTCGTTCACGCCCCCGGGCCTGCCGGCAAGCGCATCCATCGCCCTGACCGTCGC
>OLRJ01001733.1_pt1 | contig 17963 bp, 18 predicted proteins | sample 1672741 | NCBI WGS metagenome assembly OLRJ01 (sample SAMEA3136719, study PRJEB25190) | human gut metagenome | biome: human gut; feature: human-associated habitat; material: faeces | place: Austria | collected 2013
AGAGCATCGCCTTGCCAAGGCGAGGGTCGCGAGTTCGAATCTCGTTTTCCGCTCTCAGCACTCCAAATGGAGTGCTTTTTTTGTATCGTTTATTAAGGAGGAACATCAATGAAAACCGTTATTATTGCATCCACTAATCAAGGAAAGTTAAAGGAATTTAAAGAGTTAATGAAGGGACTTTCGGTAGAAGTAAAATCGTTAAAGGATTTTCCGGAGATTGGTGATATAGAAGAAAATGGTGCGAGTTTTGCTGAAAATGCTTATATTAAAGCGAAAGCTGTTTTTGATGCTACAGGATGCCTAAGCATTGCAGACGATTCCGGCCTTGAAGTAGATGCCTTGGATGGTGCACCGGGAATTTATTCGGCGCGCTATGCTGGAGAAGAGAAAAATGATACGGCTAACAATGAAAAGCTTCTTAGTGAAATGAATGTCGTTTCTGATGAAAATCGTGGTGCTCAGTTTCATTGTGCAATCGTTGCGATCGATCAGAATGGTACACGATATGATGCGGAAGGAATTGTACGTGGGCATATTTTGCGTGCTCCGCAAGGTGAAAATGGTTTTGGCTATGATCCGCTTTTTTATATCGAAGAATTTGGGTGTACAACAGCGGAGCTTTCTATGGATGAGAAAAATAAAATCAGCCATCGAGGGCAAGCTGTACGACAAATAGTTGAAATTTTGAAAGAAAAAGTGTTTAACTAACGAGTAATGTCGACTTGACTATATTAATATAATGGGCAGATTTGTAGCTTTATATTTTGTATAGTTAAGAGAGGAGTAATAATACAATGGAACTGCGAATCGATGTAGCGAAAGCAGAAGATTTATCGATAATACGAACGTTTTATTGGAAGTTATTGGAGCAGTCCCCGGAATTGGCGTCGGTGCTACGTTGGAAAAAGCACTTATACCCGGCTGATAGAGATTGGTTAATGTATATCGAACGACAAGAAATGTATATGGTTTATGAAGATAGTGTATTGATTGGTGCGTTTGCATTAACCGAGCGCCAGGCTGAAGAGTATTGTGAGATTTCGTGGCAGACAGGTGCAGATGACAATGAGGTTGCGGTAATCCATTTGTTGGCAGTGGCGCCTTCACAACAAGGACGCGGATTGGCGACGAAAACGTTAAATGCGATTTGCCAAATGGCTAAGCATAGAGGGAAAAAATCGTTAAGATTAGATGCTATTGAAACCAATGTTCCAGCACAGAGACTTTATGAAAAATATGGTTTTGAAAAATGTGGATGGTCTGAAGCGTATTATGAGAGTGTGGGTCTTGCGGGATTTTATTTTTATGAGTATGTGCTTTAATATAGAGAATATATGAAAAATGTGAAGTGCGATGTCAAACGCATTAACAGGGAGTTAGTGAAAAAGCTTTGCAAGCATTGAAGTTATAATTTGAGGAAAATAAAGCTGAATGGGATGAAAATAAGTGTGTAAGACAAAAAATATGTTTGAATAAATAATAAAAGAAAAAACGCAAGAAATATTGAGTGTGAACTGCATTGGAAAAAAGGTCAAGCGAATAACCGCTTGGCCTTAAATTTATATAAAAATATTCAAAGGGGAGTGTCGCCGAATGCGACACTCCCCTTTTTTGCAAGTCTAGAAATTTAAGCTGTTGTTATGAAAAAATTACTGATTAAAGAGCGGCTAAACGTTTTTCAAGAGCGGATAATTCGTCAAATAATTCTTTTGGCATTTTTTCGCCATAAGAGTCGAAATGAGCGTGGATGGAACGTGCTTCTTCCAACCATGCGTCTTTGTCAACGCTAAGAAGACGTTCCATACAGTCATTAGAAACGTTCAAACCAGCAGTGTGTAAATCTTTAGGATTTGGAATGTAGCCGATGGCGGTTTCTTTTGCATCAGCGTTATGGTTAGTGCGATTGAAAATCCATTCTAATACGCGGATGTTTTCGCCATAACCTGGCCAGAGGAATTGGCCATCCTCATCTTTTCTAAACCAGTTTACAGAGTATATTTTTGGAAGTTTGCTTTCATCAGTGAGCTTGGTCATATCCAACCAGTGTTGAATGTAGTCAGCAACGTGATAACCAATGAATGGCAACATTGCAAATGGGTCGCGACGAACGCGACCGAGTTGGTCGCTGATAATAGCTGCGGTAACTTCACTGCCCATAATAGAACCGAGGAATACCCCGTGTTGCCAGTTGAAGCTTTCATAAACCAATGGAATGGTAGATGGACGACGGCCGCCGAAAAGAATAGCATCGATTGGAACACCTTCAGCAGCTTCCCATTCATCTTTAGCAATGATAGGGCATTGTGCAGCTGGCGCTGTAAAACGAGAATTTGGATGAGCTGCACGTTCGGTGGAGCCGTTGTACCAATCTTTGTTTTGCCAGTCAATAAGGTGTTCTGGGGCAGGGCCAAGTCCTTCCCACCAAACATCGCCATCATCGGTGAGTGCAACATTGGTGTAAATAGTGTTTTTGCCAATGGTTTTAATAGCGTTAGGATTGGAGCGTACAGAAGTGCCAGGTGCAACACCGAAGAAACCGTTTTCTGGGTTGATAGCATAAAGACGGCCATCTTCACCGATGTGTAACCAAGCAATGTCGTCACCGATGGTTTCAATTTTCCAGCCCGGAAGCGTAGGTACGAGCATAGCTAGGTTGGTTTTACCGCAAGCGCTTGGGAATGCAGCGCAGATATGTTTAGACTCGCCTTCTGGATTGGTGATTTTAAGAATTAACATGTGTTCAGCCATCCAACCTTCGTCACGAGCCATGACAGATGCGATGCGCAAAGCAAGACATTTTTTGCCAAGCAAAGCGTTACCACCATAACCGGAACCGTAACTCCAAATTTCACGGGTTTCAGGGAAGTGAGCAATATATTTTTCGTCTATCGGTGCACAAGGCCATACTTCATCAAGTTCACCTGGTTCGAGTGGTTTTCCGACAGAATGTAAGCATGGTACAAAGAATCCGTCGCTGCCGAGGCGATCAAGAACAGGTTGGCCAACACGAGTCATGATTTTCATGTTGAGTGCAACATAAGGACTGTCAGTGATTTGCACACCAATGCGAGATGCAGGACTATTGATAGGGCCCATGCAAAATGGGATAACAAAAAGCGTGCGGCCTTTCATGGCACCTTTATAAAGGGAAATCATTTTTTCTTTTAATTCTTTAGGTGGATACCAGTTATTTGTAGGACCGGCATCCTCTTCATTTTCGCAAGAAATAAAGGTACGACCTTCAACGCGAGCAACGTCGGAGATATGGGATCTAAATAAATAGCAGTTAGGAAGTTTTTCTTGATTGAGTTTAATTGCTGCATCATGAGCGACGAGGTCTTCTAAAATAGATTCTTGTTGCTCATCGGATCCATCAAACCATACAACTTTGTCTGGTTGGCAAAGTGTAGTGATTTCATCGACCCAAGAAAGCAACTTTTTATTGTTAGTCATGACAATTCTCCTTGAAAATAAACGGTAATATAAAATTAACATATTCTACATATTCCTTCAAGGGAAAAGCCTGGATTTGTTATCATATTTCATAAAAGTGCGTCATTATTATTTAGGAGAACTTATAAGAAATATTAATGGGTTTTCGATGGCATGATAAATTACAATAAGAGCCATGGAGGTGGCGAATTGGTTGATATAATTGTAATTGGTGGCGGTGCTAGTGGCATGATGGCAGCTATTCAAGCGGCTCAGCAGGGCTGTGAAGTGTTGTTGCTTGAAAAAATGTCAGTATGTGGGCGTAAAATTCGAATTACCGGCAAGGGTCGTTGCAATGTAACCACCATGAAAACACATGAGGAAATTTTAGCTGCCATTCGCGGCAATGCGAAATTTATGTATTCAAGTTTGAATGCTTTTGATAATAAAGATGTGTGGTCATTCTTTGAATCGCATGGATGTCCTTTGAAAGTGGAACGTGGAGAGCGTGTTTTTCCACAAAGTGACCATGCGAAGGATATCGTCGATGTTTTGATGAGAGAAATGAAACGATTAGGAGTAAAAGTTCAATGTGATGCTCAAATTAAATCGTTGACATTTCTTGATGATGGTTCTTTTGCTGTAAAGTCAAATGCAGGCGATTCTTGGCATGCACGTGCGGTAATCGTTTGTACTGGTGGCGCTTCCTATCCCGGGACAGGGAGTACGGGTGATGGATATTCGTGGATGACAAAATTGGGACTGAAGGTTATTGCACCATATCCGGCATTGGTTCCGTTGGTTTCTGATGAAAAGTGGGTGCCGGAATTGCAAGGCCTAAGTTTGAGAAACGTAAGACTTACCATTACAAATCAGGGTAAGAAATGTTTGTATGACGAACAAGGCGAAATGCTTTTTACTCATTTTGGCATTAGCGGTCCGGTAGTTTTGTCGGCGAGTGGCCATTGTTCAGCTTATTGGCAAAAAAAGCGTGATAAATTGATTGCGCATATTGATTTGAAGCCTGCCTTGACAGAAAAACAATTGGATGCACGTTTACTGCGTGAGATTCAGGGGATGCCAAATAAGCATCTTGATAGCTTGTTAAAAAAACTATTGCCGCAAAAAATGGTATCGATATTTATTGCACGTAGTGGTATAAAGGAATCTCGTGTATTGCATCAGCTTACCAAAGAAGAACGTTGTCGTATTATTGAATTATTAAAAGATTTTTCATTTTCGCTGACAGGGACTAGAGATTTAACGGAGGGTATTGTGACTGCTGGTGGGTTATCAGTAAAAGAAGTTAATCCGAAAACACTAGCGGTAAAAAAAGTCCCGGGATTATTTGTTGCTGGAGAACTGTTAGATATTGATGCGTATACCGGAGGATTTAATTTGCAAATCGCATTCTCAACAGGATATTGTGCAGGTCAATCTGCATGTAGATACGTAAAAGAAGGGGGGTAATGGTTGTGAGTAGTGGCGGTGAAAGTAAAATTGTTGCTAGAGCAGCTGTGAAAATGGCTGTTTCAGAGACTAGAGATGTTGAACGGGCGTTAAAAAAAGAATATTCAAAGCAAGGCGTTAAAGCGGCTGCTGTTGATATTGGTGGAGATTTTGTTAAGTCCATGAACAAAATGATTGAACAGTCCATTGTTGCGGCAAAACGTGAAGGTTTAATTGAAGAAGACTCTCATCACGGGGATGGCTGTGTGGCCGGTGCTGTACATGATGCGTTGAGTCAAGTTGCTATCAAAGCAAGTGGCATGAGCGTGGGTGGTAAAGTTGGATTGGCACGTTATGAAGACCATATCAGCGTGGCAGTATTTTTTAGTATAGGTTTGCTGTACCTGGATGATGTTGCTATTGGGTTAGCGCATCGTACCATATAAAAATGATAGGTGAGGAGAAAAAATGCAAATTGCGATTGATGGACCGGCAGGCGTTGGCAAAAGCACTTTGGCAAAAGCACTTGCCAAACATTTAGGGTATATTTATTTGGATACCGGTGCGATGTATCGTGCGGTGGCGCTAATAGCAGAAAGAAATCAGGTGGCACCGGTAGAAAATGAAGCGCTAGAGAGCTTGCTTAAGGGAATGGCATTACAATTTAAGCATGTTGACAACAGAAAATGTTTGTTTAATCATGATGAAAACATTGAAGAAGCTATTCGTCAGCCGGAGATTTCTAAGATTGTTAGCGCTTATGCTAAATTGGGCAGTGTGCGAGATGCAATGACAGAACAACAACGTCAAATTGCAAGCACGCATTCTGTGATTATGGATGGCAGGGATATTGGTACTGTAGTCTTACCAAATGCAGATTATAAGTTTTATATCATTGCGAGTGTAGAAGAGCGAGCGCGTCGTCGTTATCTTGAATTGGAGAGTAAAGGCATTCATCAGGAATATGATGAATTAGTAAAGGATATTGAAGCGCGAGACTATCAAGATCGTACGCGAGAAATCGCGCCGCTTAAAAAAGCGGATGATGCGATATTGATTGATACCGATAATCTGAATGAAAAAGAAGTTTTTGAAAAAATAATTGGGATAATTGGAAAATAATGTTTGGCAATACGGCCGAGATTAGGTATAATAAAGTGTAATCGAATTAGCATATGAATGTGAGGGTATATATATGGAAATCATATTAGCTTCTAATGCAGGATTTTGCTTCGGTGTTAGGGCTGCCATCAATAAAGGTGAAAAGCTTATTGAAGAAGGTAAGGGTCCGATCGCAACGCTGGGACCGTTAATTCATAATCCTCAAGAAGTATCACGTCTTGAATCGTTAGGGATCAAATCCTACGATGATATTGATTCCGTTCAAGAAAAAAACGTGTTAATTCGTACACATGGCGTTGCACCTTCTGTTTATCAGGAAATTGAAAAGCACGGTCACGAATATTTTGATTGTACTTGTCCAAAGGTTAAAAGAGTACAACAGATAGCGCGTGAACATGCAGAAGCCGGTTATCAAGTGTTGATTCTTGGCGACTGCAAACACCCGGAAGTAATGGCGATTGTTGGTTGGACCAATGATACAGCTATTGTGTTTATCAGTCTTGATGAATTGAAGAGTCTATCCCTTGAGGGAAAGAGAATTTGTTTGGTTTCTCAAACAACTGAGAAAATTGAACGGTTTGAAAAGGCAGTAGAATATTTAGAAAGCCTTTCCCTTGAAGAATTAGTAGTGCAAAACACTATTTGCAAAGCAACTAGGGATAGACAATCTGATGCCAGCGAACTTGCTGCTAAGGTCGACTTGATGGTGGTTATTGGTGGTTATAACAGCGCTAATACATGTAAACTTGTATCAATCTGTCAAGATGTAGGAGTTGCAACCAAACATGTTGAAACCGCAGCAGAGCTTCAGCGTGAATGGTTTGAAGGCGTCGATAAAATTGGTTTAACAGCAGGGGCATCGACTCCTGACTGGATAATTAGGGAGGTCATTGACAAGATGGAAGAATTAACAATGGAACAAGGTTTAGAACAAGGGTATGGTACTTTAGAACCACTCAATCTCTATGAAGTAGTTACTGGTACTGTCGTAAAGATTAACTCTGACGAAGTAATGGTAGACGTGGGTGGCAAATCTGAAGGCGTTATTCCAATCAAGGAACTGTCCTTCCAAAAAGATCCAGATGTCGAAGAAATCGTTAAAGTTGGCGATGAAATTCAAGTAATGGTTATTAAGATGGAAAACAACGAAGGTCACATGGTATTGTCCAAAAAACGTGCTGATCAAGAAAAGGCTATGGATACTCTCCAAGAAAAATATGAAAACGGTGAAGTTATCGAAGCTAAAGTTGTTAGCGATGTTAAGGGCGGCGTAATTGTTGATATCGGTGCTCGCGGTTTCGTACCAGCATCTCATCTCGACACCAAATACGTTGACGACATCAAGTCTTTTGTTGGAAATACCTATCGTTTCAAAATCATCGAATTCGATTCCAACCCAGAAAACCGCAAGATTATCCTTTCCCGTCGTGCGCTTCTTGAAGCAGAAGAAAAAGAAGCTCGTGAACAACTTTGGGATAAGATTGCAGAAGGTCAAATCCTCAAAGGCCGTGTACAACGTATTGCTAACTTCGGTGCATTCGTTGACCTTGGTGGTGTAGATGGTCTTCTCCACATTTCTGAAATGGGCTGGGGCCGCGTAAAACAACCTACTGATGTTGTTAACGTTGGTGACGAAATCGAAGTTTACGTATTGAGCGCAGATCGAGAAAAAGGCAAAATCAGCTTGAGTTTGAAGAAGCTTATCTCCAACCCTTGGGATAACGCTGCTGAACAATTCCCTGTTGGCACTGTATTAACTGGCAAGGTTGTTCGTATTGCTCCATTTGGTGCATTTGTTGCTTTGGCTGATGGCGTTGATGGTCTTGTTCACATTTCCCAAATTTCTTGGGAACACATTGACAAGGTTGAAGATGCACTTGCAATTGGTCAAGAAGTTCAAGTGAAGGTTCTTGAAGTTGACGAAGATCGTAAACGTATCAGCTTGTCTATTAAGGACTTAAAGGAACGTCCAGTTGTTGAAAAACCAGCTGCTCCTGCAAAGCCAAAGAAACAAGCTAAGCCAAAGAGCGATGTTCCAGAAGTGAACGAAGAACTCAGCAACGATGCATTTGCATCTCTCGCTGATTTGCTTGGCGAAAACTAATTTAATCAGTCTAAGAGCCGTTGTTACAACGGCTCTTTTTCTATGCCCAATATGCAAAGTCGGCTGATTGTAATGACTTATATGAACAATTCGGTGTAGCCGATTGTCGACCATTTTAGGCCGTTGTGATATAATAAAAAGGTGTGACGATTCGACAGCAATCCGATGTAAGGAGTGAGGTAAGATGCCTGAGGAAAAAAAGACGGAAGCAACGCAGGGGCAAATCCACCAAAATGATTTCGGTACTATTCGAGTAGACGATGATGTTGCTGCGTCAGTTGCGGCAATTGCGCTTAATACCATCGAGGGGATTTCTCATACAATCGGTGTAGCTGGAGATGGTTTTATTGGCAATGTGACAGACAGCTTTAGTGGAATGTTAGGTAAAAAACCAGGCGCTAGAGGTGTTCGTGTAGACTACAAAAACGATGGCTTTTATATTATTATTAACGTAAAGGTGTTGTACGGATATTGTATACCGGACCTTGCACATGAAATTCAGCGTAAAGTAAAGCAAGACATTGAACAAATGACAGGTATGAAGGTGCGCTCGGTTGACGTTTTTATTCAAGGCCTCGATTTTAATAATTCAAATGATATAGTGACGGGGGAATAACATGCGTAAGTTAGCAAGACAAATTTCTTTTCTCCTTATTTATTCCAGTGATATGGGAGAAACGAATTATAAAGATGTGTTGCAGCACTATCTTGAAGAAGATAATTTAGAGGATTTTTTAGTTGCTGCAAATATTATTTCTGTATTTCCGGAACTGGATGAAGATACATTGGACAGTGTTTTGGCAGAGGATGATAAAAACTTTATTATAGAAACGGTTTCAGGAACCATGGAAAATAAGGTGGACATTGATAATTTAATTAATGCCCAGGCAAAAAATTGGAGTACCTTGCGAATGGCAAGTGCTGACAAGAATATTCTTCGTATGGGTATTTATGAACTTGTATTTTCAAAAGATAAAATTGATGCAGCCGTTATTATCAATGAAGCGGTTGATTTAGCTAGACTTTACGGTGATGAAGAATCTTATAAATTTGTCAATGCTATTTTAGATGCAATTTATAAGAAAGAAATTAATCATGAGTGAAAACGGTATTATAAAAGTTGCGCATTTGAACGAATATATTAAGAGCATGTTTGAACACAACGATGTTCTGCAAAATATTCGCGTTGAGGGCGAAATTTCAAATTTTAAGCGACATGCTTCTAGCGGGCATTGTTATTTTTCTATTAAAGATGACAAAGCTGCTATTCGTTGTGTGATGTTTCGTTCAGCTGCAGAGCGAATGCGCACTTTACCAAAAAATGGTCAGGCTGTTATTGTGCAGGGAAGCATATCTGTTTATACAAAAACCGGAGATTATCAGTTGTACGTAAATCGCCTTATGCCCGTGGGAATAGGAGATTTGCAGATTCAATATGAAAAATTAAAGGAAAAATTGGCTCAAGAAGGCGTATTTAAAGACGAATCAAAGCGTCGTCACTTGCCTGAAACGCCACGGAAAATAGGTATTGTGACTTCGCCAACTGGGGCGGTTATTCGTGATATGGTGCGTGTACTAAAACGGCGTTGGCCAATGGTAGAAGTTTTACTTGTCCCTGCTTCTGTGCAAGGGAATGACGGAGCGCGCTCTATTGTATACGGGCTTAGAACGCTTTATGAGCGAAGTGATATTGATGTGATAATTGTTGGTCGTGGCGGTGGCTCTTTAGAAGATTTGTGGAATTTTAATGAAGAGCCTGTTGTTCGCACAATTTCAGAGAGTCCTGTTCCGATTATCAGTGCTGTTGGTCATGAGACAGATGTTACTTTATCGGATTTTGCAGCGGATGTACGGGCAGGAACACCATCAATAGCAGCAGAAATTGCAGTGCCGGATTGGCAGTTGGTCTATCAAAAACTTAATGAATCCAAGGAATATGCAAATAAATGTATTAAAACCATTGTTTCTCACAAACGCGATATATTAAATGGTTATTTTTCGTCCGGCATTTTACAAGATTCATCAAAAATTCTTGCAATGTATAGTTTGCCATTGGATCAACGCTGTACAGAGCTTGAAAATAGCATGAAAATATACATGAGTGGCAAAGAAAAATCTTTTGCAGAACGAGTGGCTCAACTAGATGCGCTAAGCCCGCTTAAGGTTTTAGGGCGAGGCTTTTCTTATTGTGAGAAAAATCAACATGCGATAACTTCTGTAAATCAAGTTGCTGTTGGGGATTTAATAACTTTGAAATTTATGGATGGCCAGGTTGAGAGTGAAGTAAAAGAAATACAATGAAAAGGACATCATAATGAACGATAATATAACTGATAAGATGACCTTTGAACAAGCCATGAGTCAGCTAGAAGATGCACTTAAGGTATTGAGTCAAGGGGATATTGCGTTAGAACAGGCTGTTGAACAGTATAAACGTGGCCTAGATATGGCCAATCTTTGTCAAAGGATGTTGCGTGACGCAGAAAGTAACATTAAAATATTGCAAGATGGAATTGAAAAAGAATTTCAAATAGAGGAGCGGCTGGTATGAGTAAAGAAAAAATGTCGGCGCTTCAGCAATTGACTGAAGATAATTTACCGAAGATTTTGCCTGAAAAAGATGGATACAATGATGTTTTAATTGATGCAATGGCATATAGTTTATTATCCGGGGGCAAACGTTTGCGTCCGGTTCTTGCGATGGCGGCTTGTGCTGCTGTTGGTGGCCAAATTGAAGAAGCTGTCTATAGTGCTTGTGCAATCGAATGTATTCATGCATATTCTTTGATTCATGATGATTTGCCAGGAATGGATGATGATGAATTAAGAAGAGGTAAACCGACTAACCATATTGTATATGGCGTTGGCATGGCTACTCTAGCGGGTGACGGCTTGCAAACGCAAGCATTTGAAAATATCAGCACTCATTGGCTGAAAAAGAATCGACCTGAAGTTGGTTTGCGTGTGCTTAAAGAATTGGCAGTAGGTGCAGGTAATCAAGGGATGGTTGTTGGTCAGGCACAGGACCTTTTGTGTGAAGGAAAGATAATAGATGAACGTACTATGAAGTATATTCATGCGCACAAAACCGGTGCCCTTATTACGGCTTCTGTGCGAATAGGTGGTATAATCGGTGCGGCTAATGAAGTGCAAATGGAAGCTTTGACTCGATATGGTAAACATATTGGGTTGGCGTTTCAAATTACTGATGACATACTTGATGTTATTGGTGATACAGCTGTCATTGGCAAACCAGTAGGCAGCGATGAAAAGAATAATAAAGCTACATATCCATCAATGGTTGGTTTAGAAGAATCAAAACGCTTGGCAGAAGAACAATGCCATCTTGCAAAAGAAGCAATTAGCAGTCTGCCGGGTGACTGTGATGTACTGTCTTATATTGCAGATTACATTTTAAATAGACAAAAATAAGGTAATTACCGCTAAATGAGAGAAGGAGGGATAGAGGAATGATAGAAAATATCCGGTCGCAAGATATTAAAAATATGTCAATAGAACAGCTTCGTTCCTTAGCGGATGAAATCAGACAACGATTGATAGAAGTGACAGCGAAGAACGGTGGGCACTTAGCACCAAATCTAGGTATTGTAGAAATCACCCTCGCTCTTCATTATGTCTATGACTTCCCGAAGGACAAATTGGTATGGGATGTTGGTCATCAAGCGTATGTTCATAAAATTTTGACCGGTAGAAACGATAGATTCGATACGCTTCGCCAATGGCAAGGTATTTCTGGCTTTCCAAAACGTTGCGAAAGTGTTTATGATGATTTTGGGGTGGGGCATGCGAGCACCTCGATTTCTGCTGCTGTTGGATTTGCAGCATCCAGAGATCTAATGCACGCAAAAAATGATGTAATTGCTGTTATCGGTGATGGGGCTATGACTGGTGGGATGGCGTTTGAGGCAATGAATTATGCCAGCCATTTGCAAACGAAGATGACAGTTATTTTAAACGATAATGAAATGAGCATTGATCCTAATGTTGGTGGGATGAGCCAGTATCTTACCCGTTTGCGCACCGATCCGGGTTATAATCGCATGAAGGATGATATGGAGCTTCTGTTGAAGCGCATTCCAAGCATCGGTCCTAAGATGGCAGAACTTGCAGATAGAGTGAAGGATTCCGTTAAGTACATGCTGGTATCGGGAAGCTTTTTTGAGGAACTGGGTTTTCGATATTATGGGCCGGTTAATGGGCATGATATTGAAGAGTTGATTAGAGTCTTTGAAAACAGCAAGCAGTTTGATGCTCCGGTGTTGATTCATTGTTTAACCGAAAAAGGAAAAGGCTATTTGCCGGCGATGAATAATCCGGGGAAATTCCACGGCGTTGGTGCATTTAATATTGAGACTGGGGAAGTATTGGACAAATCATCTCAGCCAACTTATACAAAGGTGTTTGCTAAGACATTAGTAGATTTAGCACAAACAGATGGTCGTTTAGTGGGCATTACTGCAGCAATGGCATCCGGTACAGGCATGAGTGAATTTGCAAAAGCCTTCCCAGATAGAATGTTTGATGTTGGCATTGCTGAGGAACATGCTACAACAATGGCCAGTGCAATGGCGTTATCCGGGTTAAAGCCTATTGTGGCAATATACTCATCTTTTATGCAACGTGGTTACGACCAATTGATTCATGATTGTGCGTTGCAAAAGGCACCAGTAATTTTCGCTTTGGACCGCGCAGGCCTCGTGGGTGCTGACGGACCAACACATCACGGTGTATTTGATCTTAGCTATCTTCGAACTATTCCGGGTATGACTGTTATGGCGCCTAAAGATGAACCGGAATTGCAAAATATGTTGTATAGTGCAGTAGTATACGATTGCTTGTCGGCAATTCGCTACCCACGTGGTCGTGGACCAGGTAATGATTTGGTTAATGAGTATACATTATTACCTTACGGAAAAGCGGAAACTATATGCGAGGGTAGCGATGTGACGATTGTTGCAATTGGTTCTATGGTTGCGCCAGCAATACAAACAGCTGAAATTCTGGCAGCAAAAGGGCTGTCTGTTGGTATCATCAATGCACGTTTTGTAAAGCCGCTTGATAAAGCGTGCGTAATAAATGCTGCAAAATCCAGTAATTGCATTGTTACCATGGAAGAAAACGTTTTAATGGGCGGTTTTGGTAGTGCGGTATTGGAAGCATTAAATGATGAAAACATTGCTTGTCCTGTAGTGCGTATTGGCATTCCGGATGAGTTTGTTGAGCATGGTGATACGAATATTTTGAAAGATAAAATAGGGTTAGTGCCGGAAAAAATGGCGGCGCGTATCTTGAATTCTGTTAATAAAGGGTAAAAGAATGGCTAAAAAAGAACGACTGGATGTGCTGGTAGTTGAAAGTGGGCTTTGTGAAACTCGCGAAAAAGCACAGAAATATATTATGGCCGGAATGGTTTTGGTTAACGATCAAAAAGTTGATAAGGCTGGAACAAAAATATCAGTAGATAGTCAATTGCGCTTGGTTGGAGAACCATTACCATATGCAAGCCGTGGTGGCTTTAAGTTGGAAGAAGCGTTCAAGAGGTTCCCGATTTCTATGCAGGATGCTGTTGTTGTCGATTTAGGCGCATCTACTGGTGGATTTGTTGATTGTGCACTGCAGAATGGTGCAAAGCGTGTATATGCAGTTGATGTCGGTTACGGTCAGTTGGCATGGAAGTTACGTACAGATGAACGAGTCATTAATATGGAAAAAACCAATGCACGCTATCTGACGCCGGATGATTTCCCGGAACTTATGGATTGGATGACCACAGATGTGGCGTTTATATCTTTAACTAAGATTTTGCCTGCTGCCTATAGCATATTAAAAGAAAATGGCAGTGGCGTTGCGCTAATTAAGCCTCAGTTTGAAGCTGGGCGTGACAAAATTGGCAAAAATGGTGTTGTGCGTGACCCGGAAGTACACGAGGAAGTTATTGGAAATATCTTGTCTTTTAATGAAAAATTGGGTTTTAAGACTTTAGGTATTGTTCATTCTCCGATTCAAGGGCCACAAGGAAACATTGAATATTTGTATTGGTTTACGAAAGATGCTTCAGCTGAGTCGATTGATGTAGACATAAAAGTGCTTGTTCGTAATACATTTGCAGATTTTAGCAAATGAGTTGACGGTATGTTATGATTGATAAGTTACTGGTATTTGCAGTAGGCGTACTTCTTGGGGCGTGGGTAATTAAATTAGTTCTTCAAAAGAAAAAAACACGCTCCTTGAAGAAAATAAGTGAGCGTGCAAAAGTCGGTGAATCCGAAGCAGCTAAACTACTTCAAAATAAAGGGTATCATATTGTAGAAGAGCAAGCGCGTATGCCTGTGAAGATGCTAATCGGAAAAGAATGTTATGAGAGTTTTATTAAAGCAGATTTTATCGTTGAAAAAAATCAAAAGCGATATTTGGCTGAAGTAAAAACCGGTAAGCAGGCTAATCCGAGATTACCGAATGTGCGTAGACAACTATATGAATATCAAAATCTATTTAAAACGGATGGAATTTTATTTATAGACATGAATAATTATGATATTATTGAGGTGTCTTTTACTATACCGAAAACAATGAAAGCCGAATACAAGTATTTTCTTAGTGGTGTATTTGTCGGGATTTGTTTGATGGTATTTATTTTTTCATATTTTTAGGGTAGGAGTAGGATTTATGCATCAAGCAGTCGGTATGTACTTTAATGTGAATCGTGGGGATATTGTTGAAAATGCGCAATATGTCGGCGAATTATTAGCAAGTCATCATGTAGAGGCTTATGTATGTGATAAGCTTTTAGCAGCATGCGCCGGAGTGCGCTTCCTGCCGGAAAAAGAATTTATGGATACAGTAACTATGATGGTAGTTATTGGTGGGGATGGTACGTTCTTACGTGCGGCAAATCTTGTTCGTGATGCTAAAATTCCATTGATAGGTATTAATCGTGGAAATTTAGGCTTTTTAACCGAATTAGAATTAGACGAGTTTAAAGGGAAGCTTCCAAGATTGATAGCCGGCGATTATGTTATTGAGGAAAGAATGACTATTTGCGCCGAACTTTATCGTGACGGCTCTTTTATTCAGCGTGCAGTTGGATTAAACGACGTGACAGTTAACCGAAATCCGCTAGAAAATACGTTGGAAATGGATGTATATTTACGGAGTCAACTGATTGATTCATATCAGGGGGACGGACTCATAGTAGCAACTCCAACCGGTTCAACAGGCTATGCAATGTCTGCGGGGGGACCGCTCATTTATCCTGGGACGGATTGTTTCATTGTGAATCCAATTTGTCCTCATGTATTGGGGACAAATTCGACAATTGTTCCGACGGAGGGGATTATTGACATTCATTTAACGCACAGTTATCAAGATGGTTATCTGTTTGCAGATGGACGCATGATTAGTAATATTTGTCAAGGTGATACAGTACGTGTTTATAAGGCTGAGACACCAACAAAAATTATACAGATTGAAGAGCATCAATTTTTCGAAACTGTACGAAATAAGTTGTTAAATAGAAAATATCGACGCACGCATCATAAGGAGGAATCCTGTGAAAAATAGAAGACAGAGACGTATTCTTGAGATAGTTTCAAACGAGACGATTGGCACCCAAAAGGAATTGGCTGAAAGATTGCAACAGGAAGGATTTGAAACGACCCAAGCGACCATTTCCAGAGATATCAAAGAATTACTCTTGGTAAAGGTGAATATAGGTGGCGATCGTTATAAGTATGTCATTGCCCAGGATACACCAGTAACCGATGCGAAGCTTCGTATGGTGTTGCGAGAATTTATTATTAGCTATGATTACAGTGAAAACCTGTTGATTCTAAATACTGCACCTGGGAATGCAAATACAGTGGCTTCAGCGATAGACCGCGCAAGTTGGCCGCAGGTTATTGGTTCCTTGGCGGGAGATGATACAGTTATGCTGGTTATCAAACCGGCAAGTGCAGTACATGAAGTGGTAGAAAAAATCGAAAATTACACCATGCGTTAAGGAGGATTAGCATGCTGGCACGATTAACAGTAGATAATTTTGCGCTTTTAAAGCACGTTGATTTATCCTTTGATTCACGCTTTAATGTATTATCCGGGGAAACCGGTGCAGGGAAATCTATTATTATTGATGCTGTTAAGTTGGTGCTGGGCGAGCGCGCAAATGTTGCAGATATTCGCTATCATGAAGAGTATGCACTTGTTGAAGCTGTATTTGTGATGTCCGAAGGACATCCGGTTTTTCAAACGATGGACACTTTAGGATTGGAAACCGCCGATCAAACGATTGTATTGACGCGACAAGTGCGCAGTAATGGTAAAAATGTGTGCCGGGTGAATCGCCAGATTGTTACACTTACACAATTTAAAACCATTTGTTCTCAACTTATTAGCATTTACGGACAACATGATTATGATGAGTTAGGAAATCAAACAACTCGACTTTCTTTGCTTGATGAGTTAGGAGATGAGTCACATCAGGCCTTGCTTACGCAAGTAGCTAATGCTTACGAACAAGCAAAATTAAGCGCAAAAAGGTTAAAAAAAGCAGCGCGTGAAGCGGCTAATATTGAAAAAGAAATGGCTGCAATTCGTGAATCTGTTGAAGAACTTGAACCGCTTGATTTGCATAAGGGTGAGGAAGCTGAGTTAAATCAGCATTATAAGCAAGCGGCTCATTCACAAGACTTGTACGATGCATCGTATGCAGTAGCCGGTATTTTGTATGATGCGCAGGAAAGTGTGCATGAGATGTTAACAGAGGCCTTGGAACGCTTAAAGATAGTGTCGCAATACGATGAGCAAATGAAGGCGTACAGCAAAGAGTTAGAAAGTGCCTTGATTATTGTTGATGATACAGCGCGTGAATTGGAACGCTATCGAGAACAGGTGGATTTTGATCCGCAAAATCTTGAAAAGATGAATCAGCGTTTGAGTTTGATTTCGAAATTGCGAAAGAAATATCAAATGGATAGTGATTCCTTGGTGGATGCGTTATCTCAATGGCAAGAGAAAATAATGACTTATGACAATACTGATGCTGAGATAGCGAGGTTGAAAAAGAAATATCAAGAAGACCATCGTATTTACATGAATTGTGCCAATGAGCTTCATGAAAGTAGAGTGCGTCTGGCTGCATTTTTTGGTGAACGCTTGGTAGCGGAACTTGCTGATATGGATATGAAGGAAGTTCAATTTAGAGTAGACTTGGATAGATTTTCAGGTGATGCAACCGGGACTGATATTGCAACCTTTATGATTTCCCCGAATCGTGGGATGCCAATTCGACCACTATATGATATTGCCTCAGGTGGGGAAATGAGCCGCATCATGCTTGCAATTAAAACGATTTTAAGTGGAAAAGGCGGTATTGAAACCCTTATTTTCGATGAAATTGACACAGGGATTGGCGGTTTAGTGTTAACCACGGTTGCAGATAAATTAGAAGAATTAGGGCTGCGTGAGCAGGTTATTTGTGTAACCCATGCACCAAGCATTGCTGCTAGAGCTGATAAGAATTTCTATATTAAGAAATATGTAGAAAATGATATGACAGAAACGCATGTAAAAGAACTTTTGAGTGAAGAGGAAATTATTGCTGAAGTTGCGCGCATGAGTGGGAGTCAGGACGAATGGCAGCTGGAACATGCAATGCGTCAACGCGCACAAAAGAAAAACTATCACTAAACAAAAAACCACTTAATGAGAAATTAGACAGGAATTATTTCTCATTAAGTGGTTTTTTATTTGCAATATCATGAAGAATAGGAAGGCAATTATAAAAAAGGGGCTGTCGCATTAAGCGATGAGCCCCTTCTTTAAAATTACAGAAAAAAAA